>OGJC01000735.1_pt1 | contig 22516 bp, 16 predicted proteins | sample 1571941 | NCBI WGS metagenome assembly OGJC01 (sample SAMEA2582100, study PRJEB24529) | metagenome | biome: Human gut stool | place: China | collected 2011 | reverse complement strand
AAGAAATCCGCATGACACCGGTCAAGGAAGTAGCCTTGGCGCATGACTTGCCAATTTATCAACCTGAAAAGTTGTCAGGTTCTGAGGAAATGGCACAGCTTATGGCACTTGGTGCTGATGGGATTGTTACGGCGGCTTATGGACAATTTTTGCCAAGTAAGTTGCTTGATAGCATGGATTTTGCGGTTAACGTCCATGCGTCACTCTTGCCAAAATACCGTGGTGGGGCGCCTATCCATTATGCCATTATCAATGGTGATGCAGAAGCTGGTGTGACGATTATGGAAATGGTCAAGGAAATGGATGCTGGTGACATGGTTAGCCAAAAGGCCTTGCCAATTCTTGACGAGGATAATGTCGGTACCATGTTTGAAAAATTGGCAGTCTTGGGTCGTGACCTCTTGCTTGAGACCTTGCCTGCCTACATTGCCGGAGAAATCAAACCTGTCCCTCAAGATGCCAGTCAGGTAACTTTTTCACCAAATATTAGTCCAGAAGAGGAGCGCCTTGATTGGAACAAGTCCGCACGAGACATTTTCAATCAAATCCGTGGCATGTACCCATGGCCTGTGGCCCATACCTTGCTTGATGGCAAACGTTTCAAAATTTATGAAGCGGATTTGGCAGAAGGTCAAGGACAGGCTGGTCATATTATTGAAAAAACCAAGAAGAGTTTGGTAGTTGCGACTGGCCAAGGAGCTATTTCGCTTAAGACAGTTCAACCTGCTGGAAAACCTCGTATGGCTATTGCTGATTTCCTTAATGGGGTCGGACGCAATCTTGAAGTAGGTGATGCATTTGGCCAATGATTGGAAAAAAACAGCTCGTGGACAGGCACTTGAAATCTTAGAAGAAGTCTTCCAGGAAGGGGCCTACTCAAATATTGCTCTCAATGCACATCTGAGCAAGTCGCAGCTGACAGATAAGGACAAGGCCTTGGTGACGGAAATTGTCTATGGGACCGTGGCTCGTAAGATTACTTTGGAGTGGATTCTAGCCCATGTTATTGAGGACCGCGATAAGCTTGAACCTTGGGTTTATGACTTATTACTTTTGAGTCTATATCAGTTGGCCTATTTAGATAAGATTCCAGCCCATGCGGTAGTTAATGATGCGGTTTCTATTGCTAAAAATCGTGGCAATAAAAAGGGTGCTGAGAAGCTGGTCAATGCGGTTCTTCGTAAACTATCTAGCCAGCCTTTGCCAGATCCAAGCCAGATTAAACGTGTCAATAAACGCTATTCCGTTCAGTATTCTCTACCTGTGTGGTTGGTTAAAAAACTTATCGACCAGTACGGGGAAGACCGTGCCCTTGCTATTTTCCAAAGCCTCTTTGTGAGAAATAAGGCTAGTGTACGTGTAACGGATGCGTCACGTTTGAAAGAGATAGCGGAGACCACTGGGGCTGATCGTTCAGTCCTATCACCAGTCGGGCTTGTTAAGTCTTCAGGTTACTTTGCTGGAACAGATTATTTTAAAGAGGGCTTGTTGACCATTCAGGATGAGACCAGTCAACTGGTTGCACCAACTTTAGGGATTCAAGGCGAGGAAGAAATCCTGGATGCCTGTGCGGCACCTGGTGGTAAGACTGTCCATATGGCCTCTTATTTGACGGGTGGACATGTGACGGCGCTTGACCTCTATGATCATAAGCTTGCCCTTATCGAAGAAAATGCCCAACGTCTTGGCCTAGCTGATAAGGTTAAGACACAGAAACTGGATGCTAGTCAGGTACATCAAGTCTTTCCGACTGATAGTTTTGACAAGATTTTAGTGGATGCTCCTTGTTCAGGGATTGGACTCATTCGTCGGAAACCCGACATCAAATATAACAAGGATCTCCAAGACTTTGAGTCCCTTAAGGCTGTGCAGTTGGATATCCTATCCAGCGTTTGTCAAACCCTACGAAAAGGTGGTATAATAACATATAGTACTTGCACCATCATAGCAGAAGAAAATCAAGAGGTGATTCAAGCCTTTCTTGAGAGCCATCCTGATTTTGAGCAAGTTGCCTTAGACCATCCATGTAAAGACATCGTGGTCAATGGCTGTTTGGCAATTACCCCCGAACAGTATCTAACTGATGGTTTTTTCATCGCACAGTTGCGTAAAAAAGCTTAGGGTTACAGAGGAGGAAATGCTGACGCAAGTCAGAAAGAAAACTATGGAAATATCATTATTAACGGACATTGGCCAAAAACGGTCAAACAACCAAGATTTTGTTAATAAATTTGTCAACCAAGCTGGTGTTACCCTTGTCGTTGTTGCAGACGGAATGGGTGGACACCGTGCTGGAAATATTGCCAGTGAGATGTCAGTAACTGACCTTGGTCGTGACTGGATTAACACTGATTTTCGTGAGTTGAGTCAAATTCGTGATTGGATGATTGCTGCTATTGATGCAGAAAATCGTAAAATCTATGAACTTGGCCAAAACGAAGAATATAAGGGAATGGGAACAACTATCGAGGTTCTTGCCTTTGTTGATAATGCTGTGATTTTCGCCCATGTTGGGGATTCACGTATTGCCCTTATCCGTAATGGTGAGTATAAGCAATTGACGAATGACCACTCTTTGGTCAATGCTCTTATCAAGGCTGGTCAGTTGACCGAAGAAGAAGCAGCGGTTCACCCACAACGTAATATCATTACGCAATCTATTGGGCAAGCTGCTCCGATTGAGGCTGACCTTGGTGTCCAACAATTGGAACCAGGAGACTATATTTTGGCCAATTCAGATGGATTGACTAATATGATTTCAATTGAACAGATTGTTCATATTGTCAACAGTCCTGGTTTCGTCGAAGAAAAAACGAGTCGTTTGGTAGCTGCAGCCAATGAGGCTGGTGGTCATGATAATATTACCGTTGCTCTCATCAAAATAGAAAGTGAGGAAGGATAATGATCCAAGTTGGCAAATTGTTTGCTGGACGTTATCGAATCCTTAAGTCTATCGGGCGTGGTGGTATGGCGGATGTTTATCTGGCTAATGACCTGATTCTGGATAATGAAAGAGTAGCTATTAAGGTGCTACGTACCAATTACCAAACGGATCAGGTGGCTGTGGCGCGTTTCCAGCGTGAAGCGCGTGCCATGGCAGAACTCAGTCATCCTAATATCGTTGCTATCCGAGATATTGGCGAAGAAGACGGCCAGCAGTTCTTGGTGATGGAGTATGTGGATGGTTCGGACTTGAAGAAATATATTCAAGACCATGCGCCACTTTCTAACCAAGATGTTGTGCGTATCATGGGGGAGGTTCTTTCCGCCATGACTCTTGCCCACCAAAAGGGCATTATCCACCGTGACCTTAAGCCACAAAACGTTCTTTTAACTAAGGACGGTACAGCCAAGGTCACAGACTTCGGAATTGCGGTTGCCTTTGCAGAGACTAGTCTAACTCAAACTAACTCTATGTTGGGTTCTGTCCACTACCTCTCACCAGAGCAGGCTCGTGGATCGAAAGCAACTATCCAAAGCGACATCTATGCTATGGGTATTATGCTTTTTGAAATGTTGACAGGTCATATTCCTTATGATGGTGACAGTGCAGTAACCATTGCACTCCAACATTTCCAAAAGCCACTCCCATCTATTTTGGCAGAGAACCGTAATGTTCCCCAAGCCTTGGAAAACGTGGTTATTCGAGCAACAGCCAAAAAACTAGAGAATCGTTATAATAGTACTTTGGAAATGAGCCGTGACTTGGTAACGAGTTTGCATCCTAGTCATCGACGCGATGCCAAGGTAGTCTTTGATGATATGACGGATACCAAGACCTTGCCAAAGGTTGATCCAGTTCCATCTGCAAGTCTTGAGAAAAAAGCCGTTGCTACTGAGCCATCAGAGCCTACACCTGCTCCAAGTAAACAACCAAGGAAAAAAACGACACCAGCTAAGAAGAAAAAGAAGAAAAACTTTTTCTCAACCTTGCTCAAGGTTTTCCTAGGACTTGTCTTTATTGGTATTATCATCTTTGCCTATTTGGTATTTACCAATCCTGATAATGTCCAGGTGCCTAATGTGGTCGGTCAAGAGTTGTCCGCAGCTCAGACTAACATTGAGGGTGCTGGATTTAAGGTAGGAGACGTTAAAGAAGTGGAAGATGACTCTGTCGATACAGGCAAGGTCATCAAGACTGATCCTACAGCTGGAACTACACGAAAAGAAGGATCAAGCATTGATGTCTATGTTTCTTCTGGTAGTAAAGGTTTCGCTTTGAAAGACTACAAAGGTAAAAACTATAAGGATGCCATTGAGGACTTAACTTCGAATTATGGCGTTTCTGAGGATCAAATTGATATTCAGCATGTCGAAGACGATAATGCTGAAGAGGGAGAAATCCTATCTCAAAGTCCAGGAAAAAACAAGTCCTTCAACCCTAAGGATAGTAAGGCTAAAATCAAGTTCCGTGTGGCAACTCCTAAGACAGTTACCATGCCTGATGTGACTGGTTTGACGGTTTCAACAGCGGTTCAAACTTTGAATCGTAAGAGTATCTCAAGTAGTAGCATCGAGTACCATGACTATAATACTGGTGTTAAGTTAGACAAGGATAAGATTCCTAGCAGTACAGAGGTCCTTTATCAAGATCCACAAGCTGGTACAAGCGTTGATGGTACAGTGATCCTCTATGTTTCAGTTGCAACAGCAAGTTCAAGTCTACAGTCAAGCTCAAGCAGTACGACACATTCGTCATCGACGAGCTCAAGTACTGACAGTACAACTTCAAGCACTGAAACCTCGACAGAGGCTACTCACACAGAGCTACAGTAGTTTTAAATAACTAAGATAACAAAAAAAGAGAGGTTATTTCATCTCTCTTTTTTGTTATCTAGACTTCTTGTCGATAGCTAAAAAAGCCTGCTTGCCAGGGGTCAGAGATTCTTTTATAATGAAGACATCACATATAGGAGAGACGCTATGAGAAACCGTAGAAAACTGAGAAGGTATATCATTACCTACGATATCGTCATGACGGTCCTGGCCCTGATTTCCATTGGCTTGGTTATCTTTGATTTGGTTGGATTAATTTCAATTGGAAGGCGACCTTTCAGAGTGATAGATCAGTCTATAACGCTTATCTTTGCCATTGATTATGCGATTCGTTTCTCCTTGGCACCTCGTAAGCGAATTTTTGTTAAAACGCATGTCTTGGACTTGTTGGCTATCATTCCCTACAATGAAGTCTTTACCTTCCTTCGTTTTTCAAGAGTGGGACGCTTTGCCAGGTTGGCCAAACTCTCACGTTTAATTGGTTTGAGTAGCAAGCTCAAGCACATTTCCAATCGCATTAATCGCAGAAATGGCTTTTATTTTCTGCTTTCGGTTAATAGTATTATCATCCTTATCAGTAGTGCTATTATTGCCCGAGTAGAGCACCATAATTTTATTGATGCTATTTGGTGGTCTGTAGCAACGGTTACTACGGTAGGTTATGGCGATATCGTTCCTCGAACATTGGTAGGTAAGGCCGTTGCGGTCGTTCTTATGTTTAGTGGGATTGCCACTTTGGGGTTGTTAACAAGCTCTCTCAATAATATTTTTGTGCGGTCAGGTCGTCAGACTGAAAGAAAATTGGCTGAGATTGAGAAGGAGTTGGCAGAGCAGCGTGTCATACTGGAGGAAATCAGAAGTACGGTGCAACTCATAAATAGTAAAATGGACGAAACTGACGATTAGGATTTTTGAAAGAAAGACAGTGTTTCCTGTAATGGAGACACTTTTTTGCTTTCTGCTGCTCCTTTTCTATCTTGACTAGTCGGTGCTCAAACTGGGTCTTTTTGTCAATTGCCTTAAAATTTGATAGAATGAACCCTGTATACTTTTATTTGAGAGGTCCTTATGACCAAATTTAATTTTTTCTTAGTGGTGGAAGCCCTGCTTTTGACTCTGGGCCTGATCACCATCTTTAATAATGATATTACCAGTTTTATTTTCATTCTGGTTTTGACCTTGTTAGCGGTTCGCTTTTTTAACAAGGAATCCAAGAGTGACTTTGTTTTGACCATCTGTTTGATATCACTTTTTCTGGTTTCCATGTGGAATATCTATGTGGTGCTTGCTATTCTAGTGGGTGTGGCTTATGTTATGATAAACCATTTTTCACAGGTTAAGAAAAAGAATCGCTACGCCCTCATCCAATTCAAAGAAGATAATTTGGAGCCTAGGGCTGTCCGAAATCAGTGGATTGGGACTCGTATGGAACCTGTCAGTGATCGTTATGACTTTGATGATATCAATATCATCCGTTTCTTTGGGACAGATGTGATTGATTTGACTCAGGTTATTGTTTCGGGGCGAGATAATGTCGTGATTTTGCAGAAACTCTATGGACCGACGACTATCTTGGTACCAATTGATGTTTCCGTTAAACTCAACATATCAGCAATCTATAGCTCTGTCACCTTCTTTAATGAAGATGAATACGACCTCCGTTATGAAAGCTTGACCTTGCAAGGGGCGGAGTATGAGCATGCTCATCGGACGGTTAAATTGATTCTCAATGTGGGAGCTGGACCAGTGGAGGTACGTCGCAAATGAAGAAACAGTACCTATTTTTAATTCTGATATACTCGGTGGTAGTTTTGGTTGGCGTTACCCTTGTAGTGATGGATAGCTTTAACCTCAACTTTTCACTGGTTTTCGGCAATCTGTCTCAGACCTTCCACTTCCTTTTTAACATGGTTTTTGTGGTTCTGAGTTTGCTCATTTTACTTTATATTCTCTGGGCCATTGCTAATGATAACAGTATGCGTTCAGTCAATCAGGATTTGCGCCGCATTATCAATAATCAACCAGTCAAACGTCAGGGAGATATTGAGTTAGACAAGAATATGATGCGCTTATCTCATAAGATGCGTAAATTGACTAAGGACTTGCAGAAGACCGAGAATGCCCAAGCCCTACAGAGCCGTGATATTATCAAGAAAGAGAGAGGTCGTATTGCTCGTGACCTTCACGATACCGTTAGTCAGGAACTTTTTGCGGCTAGTATGATTCTTTCTGGTGTCTCTCAGATGGCGGACCAGCTAAGTAAAGAAGATTTGCATAATCAAATTCAGGCGGTTGAGGCCATGCTGACGGATGCTCAAAATGATATGCGTGTCTTGCTTTTGCATCTTCGTCCGACAGAGCTTGAGAACAAGACCTTGCAAGAAGGCTTGCAGATGATTCTTAAGGAATTAACCGATAAATCCAATATCCATGTCGTCTACAAGGATATGGTTAAGAAAGTGCCTAAGCGTATTGAAAATAATCTCTTTAGGATTGCCCAAGAGTTTATCTCTAATACTCTTAAACACGCCAAGGCTAGCCAGATAGAGGTTTATCTCTATCAAAATAGTCAGGAAATTCAATTGAAAATGTTGGATAATGGTGTTGGTTATGATTTAAATGCGTCGACTGACGAGATGAGTTATGGACTGAAAAATATCCAGGAGCGTGTCGATGAAATGGCGGGAACTGTGCAGTTCCTATCTGCTACAGGTAAAGGAACATCTATTGATGTTCGTGTGCCGATATTAAGAGGAGAAGACAATGTCGAATAAGATAAATGTGATTTTGGTCGATGACCATGAGATGGTCCGTTTGGGCCTTAAGAGTTTCCTGAATCTCCAAGGAGATGTCGAAGTGGTTGGAGAAGCGAGCAATGGCCGAGAAGGTGTTGACCTTGCCCTGGAACTTCGTCCAGATGTCGTCGTAATGGACCTTGTCATGCCTGAATTAGATGGTGTTCAAGCGACTTTGGAATTGCTCAAAGAATGGCCAGAGGCCAAGATTTTGGTTTTGACTAGCTATTTGGACAATGAAAAAATTTATCCAGTCATTGAAGCTGGTGCTAAAGGTTATATGCTTAAAACTAGCAGTGCGGCAGAGATTCTCAATAGTATTCGTAAGGTTTACCGTGGTGAAGAAGCTATCGAAACAGAGGTGGACAATAAGATTAAATACCACGATAGCCACCCGGACCTACACGACGACTTAACGGCACGTGAACGTGATATCCTGGCGCTTTTGGCTAAGGGTTATGACAATCAGACCATTGCTAACGAGCTATTCATTTCATTGAAAACCGTTAAAACGCACGTGTCTAATATCCTAGGAAAACTCAATGTTGATGACCGTACTCAGGCTGTCGTTTATGCCTTTAGACATCATTTGGTTTCACAGGATGATGAATAAAGTTATCAACTAACCTTGTTATTTAGAGGCTAGGGAGAGTTATCGTAATTCTTACCCCTTACTCGGATTTTGCGAGTCAAATTCTTTGACTTTATTTCTAGCAAAACATATAATTAAACCATCCTAAAACTTTTCTTTTTTCATATGAGGTTGAAGCGACCTCATATCATCTATCTAAGTTCGCTTAGATGATGAAATCTCCTAACTCCTAGCAATCGGTACTTCCGGTTGCTTTTTTTGAAAAAAGTTTAAAAAAGTGTTGACAGCCTACTAGTTTTTCTGTAGAATAATAAGAGTCTTTTGGGGTATAGCCAAGCGGTAAGGCAAGGGACTTTGACTCCCTCATGCGTTGGTTCGAATCCAGCTACCCCAGTTCTACCTGAGGGTAGAGACACAGATTATGGTCCGTTGGTCAAGGGGTTAAGACACCGCCTTTTCACGGCGGTAACACGGGTTCGAATCCCGTACGGACTATAAGTACCAGCTAGAGAAAGCTGGTTTTTTTGTGTCCTTTTTGATAAAATAGAGGGGTTGACTGGCCTAGGTCAGACATTTTATACCACTTTAAAATCATAAATAACGAGACCTCGACCCGAAGAAAAAACTTTGTTTTGTGATGGCTGTCAGATGATGATAAGCCCTTGGTCGAGTCGTGGTTTTATTTGAAGAAGTAAACAGATAATAAGGAAATGCAATGACATACTATAACGTTGGAAAGATTGTAAATACACAGGGCTTGCAGGGTGAACTTCGTGTTTTGTCTGTAACAGATTTTGCGGATGAGCGTTTTAAGAAGAAGAGTGTCCTAGCCCTTTTTGATGACAAAGATAATTACATCATGGATGTCGAAATTGCTAGTCACCGTAAGCATAAAAACTTTGATATCGTTAAGTTTAAAGGACTTTACCATATCAATGATGTAGAGAAGTATAAAGGTTGTAGCCTTAAGATTGCTGAGGAAAATCTAACAGACCTTGATGACGGGGAATTTTACTACCATGAGATCATAGGCCTTGATGTTTATGAAGGTGATACTTTGATTGGTCAGGTCAAAGAGATTCTCCAACCGGGTGCTAATGATGTTTGGGTAGTAAAACGTAAAGGCAAGAAAGATTTGCTCTTGCCATATATCCCACCTGTAGTTCTTGATGTTGATGTTGCAGCTGGTCGTATTGAGGTTGAGCTCATGGAAGGATTGGACGATGAAGATTGATATCTTGACCCTATTTCCAGATATGTTTGCTCCCTTAGAGCATTCCATTGTCGGTAAGGCAAAGGATAAGGGGCTTCTAGAAATCAACTATCACAATTTCCGTGAAAATGCGGAGAAGGCTCGTCATGTAGATGACGAACCTTACGGTGGCGGACAAGGCATGTTGCTTCGTGCCCAGCCAATTTTTGATACCTTTGACAAGCTAAATGTCACTAAGCCTCGCGTTATTCTCTTAGATCCTGCTGGTCGTACCTTTGATCAGGCCTATGCAGAAGAATTGGCGCAAGAAGAGGAATTGGTCTTTATTTGTGGCCATTATGAGGGCTATGATGAGCGCATCAAAACTTTGGTGACAGACGAGATTTCCTTGGGAGACTTTGTCTTGACTGGGGGAGAGCTAGCTGCTATGACTATTGTAGATGCTACTGTCCGCTTGATTCCTGAGGTTTTGGGTAAGGAAGCTAGTCATAAGGATGATAGTTTCTCATCAGGGCTCTTGGAGTTTCCACAGTATACTCGCCCAGCTGAGTTTCGTGGCATGAAGGTGCCAGATGTGCTCTTGTCAGGCCACCATGTCAATATTCGACGTTGGCGTATGGAGCAGAGTTTGCGTAAGACCTGGGAGCGTCGGCCAGACCTCTTGGAAAACTATGATTTTACGGATGAAGAACGTCAGATTTTAGAAGAGATAAAAGCAGAAGGAAAATAAAATGTCAGAAGAAAAGATTTATGATATTACCATTATTGGTGGTGGACCAGTAGGACTTTGGGCTGCCTTTTATGCCGGTCTACGTGGCATGACTGTTAATATTATTGAGAGTCTGTCAGAGCTTGGTGGACAGCCTGCCATTCTCTACCCTGAGAAAAAAATCTACGATATTCCAGCCTTTCCTCAAACAACAGGTGCGGAATTGACAGAAAACCTCTTGACTCAGCTTAAGCGTTTTGAAGATCGTGTCAGCATTCATTTGAAAGAGGAAGTTCAAACCTTTGAAAAGACAGATGGCATCTTCACAATTGCTACTAGCAAGGGTCAACACTTGTCTAAGGCTATCGTCATTGCCTGTGGAAATGGTGCCTTCGCCCCACGTCCTTTAGGTGTGGACAATGAAGAAGATTATGCGGATAATAACTTGTTCTATAATGTGCATAGCCTGGACCAGTTTGCTGGCAAGAAAGTTGTGATTGCTGGTGGTGGGGATTCAGCTGTTGACTGGGCCAATCACTTGGATGGTATTGCTGAGAGTGTGACTTTGATTCACCGTCGTGATGCCTTTCGTGCCCATGAGCATAGTGTAGAGCTTCTTCATCAATCGTCAGTTAATGTGATGACACCTTACGTACCCCTTGAAATCAAGGGTGAAAATGGTTTTGCCCAAAGTTTGACCGTTCAAAAAGTGAAGTCAGATGAAGTTGTGGAATTGCCGCTTGATGCCCTTATTGTTAGCTTTGGCTTCTCAACCAACAATAAAAACCTCCGTAACTGGAATGTTGACTTCAAACGCTCTAGCGTTACGGTTAATGCTCAGTTTGAAACTTCACAAGAGGGTGTTTATGCTATTGGTGATGCAGCAGAATATGAAGGTAAGATTGACTTGATTGCTGTGGGAATGGGTGAAGCCCCTATCGCTATCAACCAAGCTATTCAATATATTGATCCAGATGGTAAGAATCGTCCGGTTCACTCAACATCGTTAATTGAAGAATAATGTCAAAAGAAGACTTTGTCTTCAAACTAAGGAGAGACTTGTCTCTCTTTTTTCATGTCTAAAAACGTGGTATAATACACCTATGGCTACAACGAAAAAAACGAAAAAAGGGGCGGCTTCTAAGAATGGTAAGAAGCGTCTTACAAAAGCAGAATTAGACAGACAGAAGGCGATTAAGCGAATGCTATGGACCTTCTTTTTTGCCTTTGTCTTAATTTTCCCAGTCTTTCGATTGGGTTTCTTTGGGGTTACCCTCTATAATCTCTTTCGAGTATTTGTGGGGAGTATGGCTTATCCTTTAATTTTTGCTATCTATGTTTATCTCTTTGGCTTTAAATGGTTACGTAAACATAGTAACTACGTAACAGGATTTTGGATGGTCTTCGCGGGTCTCTTGTTGGAGTTTCACGCCTATCTCTTTAGTCTAGAACGCATGAGTGGTCTGGATATTTTCCCTGGTACCAAGGACTTGCTTTTTGGGGAACTGGTCAGTGTGCAAGTAGCTCGTTTTGCGGGTGGTGGTATGTTGGGGGCTCTCCTATACCAACCGATTTCCTTCCTCTTTTCAAATATCGGTAGCTTCATGATTGGGGTATTGATTATTCTCTTGGGTGCTTTCATTCTTAGCCCTTGGGATGTCTTGGATATCATGGAGTATACTAAGGAAGCATGGCAGAAAGGGGCTGAGAAGCGTTTGGAACGGACGGCTCAACGTCAGGAAAAGAAGGCAGAACGTCAGGCTCAGAAAGAACGTGAGGCGGAAGAACGTGCCGAAGCCGAGCGTCTGGCTGATTTAACTGTTGACGAGGAGACAGGAGAAATCTTAGATGATGCCGCAGAGGAGTTACCACAAGAAACTGAGATTTTTGCACTTGAACCTGAAATCAGTGATTATGCCTCTGAGGACTACTATGATAATCTCCCTCCAGAGGATTATGAGGATTTCCAAGAAGATTATGCACCTTATCCAGAGGATCTGCCAAGAGAGGAGTTTCCCCCATCTATGGTGGTTGAGGGAGATGATGCTCCTGTCGAGGTTGATTTCACACCGAAGGAACTCCTGCAGTATAAATTACCTCATATAGATCTCTTTGCACCTGATAAGCCTAAGAGTCAATCTAAAGAGAAGAACATCGTTCGTAAGAATATTCGAATCTTAGAAGATACCTTCAAGAGTTTCAATATTGATGTCAAGGTTGAGCGAGCTGAAATTGGACCGTCAGTGACCAAGTATGAGGTCAAGCCTGCTGTTGGGGTCCGGGTCAATCGCATTTCAAATCTAGCTGATGACTTGGCTCTGGCTCTAGCTGCGAAAGATGTCCGTATTGAGGCACCTATTCCTGGAAAATCTTTGGTTGGTATCGAAGTGCCTAACTCAGAGATTGCGACGGTTTCTTTCCGTGAACTTTGGGAACAGTCCAAGACGGATCCTAATAAGCTCTTGGAAGTTCCTCTTGGTAAGGCGGTTGATGGTTCGGCTCGTAGCTTTGATTTGGGACGGATGCCTCACTTGCTAGTCGCTGGATCTACGGGTTCTGGTAAATCGGTTGCGGTTAACGGTATCATCTCTAGTATTCTTATGAAGGCTCGTCCTGACCAGGTGAAGTTCCTCATGGTCGATCCGAAGATGGTTGAACTTTCGGTTTACAATGATATTCCTCATCTCCTTATCCCTGTAGTGACCAACCCACGTAAGGCCGCCAAGGCTCTTCAAAAAGTGGTAGATGAGATGGAAAATCGTTACGAACTCTTTAGTAAGTTTGGCGTGCGTAACATTGCTGGCTACAATGCCAAGGTGGAAGATTGGAATGCCCAGTCGCAAGAAAAACAGATTCCCTTGCCTTTAATTGTGGTTATCGTTGATGAGTTGGCTGACTTGATGATGGTAGCTAGTAAGGAAGTGGAAGATGCTATTATTCGTTTGGGACAAAAAGCGCGTGCTGCGGGAATTCACATGATTCTCGCCACTCAACGTCCGTCGGTTGATGTGATCTCCGGTTTGATTAAGGCCAATGTGCCATCTCGTGTGGCCTTCGCCGTGTCTTCGGGAACAGATAGTCGTACCATTTTAGATGAAAATGGGGCAGAAAAGCTACTCGGACGTGGGGATATGCTTTTCAAACCGATTGATGAGAACCACCCTGTTCGTCTACAAGGTTCCTTCATCTCTGATGATGACGTGGAACGTATTGTGACCTTTATCAAGGATCAGGCTTCAGCTGACTATGATGAGAGCTTTGATCCTGGTGAAGTTTCTGAAAATGATTTTGGTGGAGGTTCCTCTGCCAATGGTGGTAGCTCAGAAGGTGACCCACTCTTTGAAGAGGCCAAGGCTTTGGTCCTTGAAACACAAAAAGCTAGTGCTTCCATGATTCAACGCCGTCTGTCAGTTGGTTTCAACCGTGCCACTCGTTTGATGGAAGAATTGGAAGAAGCAGGTGTTATCGGACCAGCTGAAGGTACCAAACCACGTAAGGTTTTGATGACTCAAGAATAATGGACTGGAAAGAGTCTCAAGCCTAGTTCTAAAGGAATTAAAATCGACAAAAGAAATGAGAAAAATGAGTGTTTTGCCATTTATTTTCTCATTCTTTTTTTATGTTCAAAATAGACCAAAAAATTGCAAAATATTCCATAAGAACGCTTACAAAACGAACATTTTTTGCTATAATAGGAGAAAAAGTGAGTAACAAAAACTAAGGAGTAAAAAATGGACAATTTATTAACCGTTCATTTTCATAGTATGCATGGCGACTATTCCAGATACAGTATGTGGAAGTGGCTAGATGGTTATTGGGGCGAAGAAGCCCATTTTTCACGTGAGGATGATTTTGGTCTTGTTGGTCAGGTTACTTCTCCCTCCAATCGTTTTATTGATTCTGTCAATCTTTTGGTCAAAACGGAAGACTGGTCGAGGCAAACACATGATTACCGTGTCCGACGCTTCCTAGGGGATGCTCCCAATGCTATTTGGATAGTTGAAGGTGATCCAACTGTTTATTATTCTAAACAGGCAGCCTTGACTAGCCATAGTTTCGAAGGTCGCGACCAGCATGCCTTTGATATGGCTCTCCGAAGACAGGAATTTGACCAGAAGTGGGGCTTTCAAGGTTGGTTAGGTCATAAGTATGAAAAAGGGGCCACAGAGTTTCGCCTTTGGTCACCTCTAGCTCGTCGTGTGCAGCTCTTACTTTTTAAAAAGGGCAGTAAAAATCCTAAGATCATTAAGATGAGCCGAGGAACCAGTGTCAATAAAGACCGTCATGAGATGAATACTCACGGTGTTTGGAGTGCCACTGTTAAAAAGGATTTGGATGGGGTAGCCTACCAGTTTCGTGTGTATCATGAGGAAAGTTTTTATCAGGATACGAGAGACCCCTACAGTATCGCCCTTAGCTTAGATAATAAAAAAAGTTTGGTGGTCAATCCACAGCGACTTGTTCCAAGAGGGTATGAAAAGGTTACCAAGCAAAAAGCGAGCTGGCGTAAGGCAAATGCTTGCTCATCCGTTATCTGTGAGATGCACCTCCGTGACTTCTCAATCTCAGAGACATCTGGTGTTAAGAAGTCCTATAGAGGAACCTATCTAGGTGCTTGTCAGAAAGGGACTAGAAATGCCCATGGAGATTTGACTGGTTTTGATTACCTCAAACGTATGGGCTACAACTATGTCCAACTGCAACCAGTCTTTGATCACCATAAAACCTATGATAAAGGTGGGAAGCTTCTCTACAACTGGGGGTACGATCCTGAAAATTACAATGTTCCGGATCGTCAGTTTGCTGCTGATCAAAAGAATCCCGTGGCACCAATTTTAGAGCTTAAGAAAATGATTCAGGCCTACCATGAAGCAGGAATAGGGGTTATCATGGATGTGGTTTATAACCATACTTACTCATCTTACAGCTCTCCTTTCCAACTATCTGTGCCGGCTTATTACTACCGTATGCATGACAATGGGTCTTTCCAAGATGGATCAGGCTGTGGAAATGAGACAGCCAGTGAAAAGGAAATGTACCGTAAGTATATGATTGATTCCTTAACCTATTGGGCAGAAGAATTTGGAGTGGATGGTTTTCGTTTTGACCTTATGGGCTTACATGATGTTGCTACGATGAATGCCATTCGTTCGGCCATGGATGATATTGATCCTAGGATCCTTCTTTATGGTGAAGGATGGGATATGGGAATTGGACTTCCTGTAGACCAAAAGGGCAAGAAGGATAATGCAGCCTTGATGCCTAGAATCGGATTTTTCAATGACAATGCGCGTGACGCGGTCAAGGGGGCAGAGGTCTATGGGTACATCAATAACGGCTATGTGTCTGGAGCCCCATTGGAAGACCAGATTGCCAAGAGTCTGCTTGGTAGCCGTGGTTTTGTAAACTACCTCATGCCAGGTCAGGTCCTCAACTATATCGAAGCGCACGACAACTACAATTTGAATGACCTTATGCATCATTTGCATCCACATGATTCGCCAGAAGATATTGAAAAACGTATTTACTTGGCAAATGCTCTTAATCTAAGTATGCAAGGGATGTGTTTCATGCAGTTGGGACAAGAATTCCAGCGTAGTAAGATGGTTGCAACAGGTGAAGATGGAAATTACACGGAAGCGGATGTTAAGCGTGCCATGAATAGCTACAATGCCCCTGATGCTGTTAATCAGGTGGATTGGAATCAAGTGACTCTTAAGAAAGACTTGGTTGCTAAAGTTGCCAAATTAATTGAGCGTAAGCAAACCGTACCAGAATTGTCATATCGTTCATATGCAGATATTTACGATAATCTTTATGTCGCAAAAGCGGAGTACGATTCAGGTATTGTTGAATTGCACATTTCTGGAAAATTACGTAAGACTTTTGTGTTCAATAATATGAAAAAAGATTTGGAGATTTACTGACAAGGCAGTAAAAAAATGCTATAATATAGGAAACGCTTACACAAGTAGTTTTATTCACTTGTGAGCCCTATCAATCTTAAGGGTTTTCTAGTGTATTTACATATATTTCAATGTTTTAATTTCTTGATAGTTAGATTTATCAAGACTAGTTTAAGGAAGGAGTGATTGTATGAATCTCGATGAAGCCATGTACACGTTTGGAACAGGTGAGAACTTCCACCTTCAGAATTATCTGGGTGTGCATGAATTGGAGGGTGAAGAAGGATTTGTCTTCCGTGTGTGGGCCCCTCATGCTGAGCAGATTCAGGTAATCGGAGATTTCACAGGTTGGTTTGATGAACCTCTGGATATGACTAAAAACCATATCGGCGTTTGGGAGGCTACTTCAGCTCTCCCTGAAGAAGGACAGATTTATAAGTTCTTGGTAAAACGTAAGGGTGGTCAAGTAGTTGAAAAGATGGATCCTCTTGCTACTTATTTGGAACCACGTCCAGGAACAGGAGCCGTCATTCGTAAGAAGAAAGCTAAGAAGTGGAAAGATGGCCTTTGGATGGGGCGTCGCAAACGCTTTGGTTTCCAAAAGCGTCCGGTAAATATCTATGAAGTTCATGCATCGTCTTGGAAACTAAAAGAGGATGGTCAGCCTTATACTTTCAAGGAATTGAAAGAGGAGTTGATACCATATTTAGTTAAGATGAACTATACCCACGTGGAATTTATGCCACTCATGGCTCATCCGTTAGGGATGAGTTGGGGTTACCAACTCATGGGTTACTTTGCTTTTGAGCATACTTATGGTACACCAGAAGAGTTTCAAGATTTTGTTGAAGCATGTCACCAGAATAATATAGGTGTCTTGGTAGACTGGGTTCCAGGTCACTATACACAGAATGACGATGCTTTAGCCTACTTCGATGGCACACCAACCTTTGAATATCAAGATCACGATCGAGCTCATAATTATCGTTGGGGTGCCTTGAACTTTGACTTAGGAAAAAATCAAGTACAGTCTTTCCTTATTTCAAGTGCTCTTTACTGGATTGAAAATTATCATATCGATGGTATCCGAGTGGATGCAGTATCTAACATGCTCTACTTGGACTATGATGAGGGTCCATGGATGCCAAACAAGGATGGTGGGAACCGTAACTTGGAAGGTTATGGCTTCCTTCAAAAACTCAATCGTGAGATTAAAAAACGCTATCCAGACGTCATGATGGTTGCGGAAGAATCAACTGCAGCAACACCAATTACACAACCGATTGAAGAGGGTGGTCTAGGTTTCGACTTCAAATGGAATATGGGTTGGATGAACGATATCCTCAAATTCTACGAAGAAGATCCAGTTTACCGTCAGTACGATTTCAATCTGATGACTTTCAGTTTCATGTATTGCTTCAATGAAAACTATGTTCTACCATTCTCACATGATGAGGTGGTACATGGTAAGAAGAGTATGATGCATAAGATGTGGGGTGACCGCTACAATCAGTTTGCTGGTCTTCGTAACCTCTATACTTATCAACTCTGTCACCCAGGTAAGAAATTGCTCTTCATGGGATCTGAATTTGGTCAATTCTTAGAGTGGAAATTTGATTACCAACTGGAGTGGGGAAATCTTGAAGATGAGATGAACCAGAAGATGCAGGCCTTCACTAGCCATGTGAATGCTTTCTATAAGGACCACAAGTCTCTCTGGCAGATTGATGATTCCTACGATGGTATTGAGATTATTGATGCGGATAACCGAGCTGAAAGTGTTCTTTCTTTTATCCGTAAGGATGATAAAGGTGACAAGGGCGATATCCTAGTCTGTGTCTTCAACCTTGCTCCAGTGGAACGTAAAGACTTCACTATTGGCTTGCCAATCGCCGGTATCTACGAAGAAGTCCTTAACACTGAGATGGAAGAATTCGGTGGTGTCTGGAAGGAAGGAAATCCTGATACCCGTACCCAAAAAGCGAAGTGGAAGGACTATGAAAATACTCTTAGCTTCACATTGCCAGCTCTTGGAGCAAGTATCTGGCGTGTTAAACGTCGCTTGAAATAAAGGGTTGACTTAAACGTGTACACGATTTGTTTTTCAGAGGTGATAGCAAGGAAGTCGCGGTTGAAAGAAGCATTCTGACGCCCAAACTATTGCCACACTGAGAAACTTACTTTAATTGTCATAATCAGTTTCGACTGATTGTCTCACATTCTTTTGAGGATGGAACTAAAAATCATGAGGGGGACTATTCATGAAAAATGAAATGTTGGCTTTGATCCTTGCTGGTGGGCAAGGAACTCGTCTTGGAAAATTGACCCAAAGTATTGCCAAACCAGCTGTTCAGTTCGGTGGACGCTACCGTATCATTGACTTTGGTTTGTCAAACTGTGCCAATTCAGGAATTAACAATGTAGGTGTCATTACACAGTATCAACCACTTGCTTTGAACAATCATATCGGTAATGGTTCAAGTTGGGGATTGGATGGTGTTAACTCTGGTGTATCAATTCTTCAACCTTACTCAGCTAGCGAAGGTAATCGTTGGTTTGAAGGTACCAGCCACGCTATTTATCAAAACATTGAGTATATCGATAGCATCAATCCTGAATATGTTTTGATTTTGTCTGGTGACCATATTTACAAGATGGACTATGATGATATGCTCCAATCTCACAAAGATAACAACGCAAGTCTTACTGTAGCAGTTCTTGATGTACCACTTAAGGAAGCTAGCCGTTTTGGTATCATGAACACTGATGCTAATAACCGTATTGTTGAGTTCGAAGAAAAACCTGAAAATCCTAAATCAACGAAAGCATCAATGGGTATTTACATCTTTGATTGGAAACGCCTTCGCAATATGTTAGTTTCAGCTGAAAAGAGCTCAGTTGATATGTCAGACTTTGGTAAGAACGTTATCCCAAATTATCTTGAAACAGGTGAAAGCGTCTTTGCTTATGAATTTGAAGGCTATTGGAAAGACGTAGGTACTATCGAATCCCTTTGGGAAGCAAATATGGAGTACATTTCTCCTGATAATGCCTTGGATAGTCGTAACCGTCAATGGAAAATTTACTCACGTAACGTGATTGCTCCACCAAACTTCCTTGGTGAACATGCTCATGTTGAAGATTCACTCGTTGTTGATGGCTGTTTGGTTGATGGAACTGTTAAACATTCTGTGCTTTCAACAAGTGCACAAATTCGTGAAGGTGCAGTCGTTGAAGATTCAGTGATTATGAGTGGTGCAATTATTGGTAAAGGTGCAAAAATTAAACGTGCTATTATCGGTGAAGGTGCACACGTCTCCGCAGGTGTGGAAATTGACGGTACAGAAGAAGTGCAAGTCGTAGGATACAATGAAGTAGTGGGGGTACCAAAAGATGAAGATTGATAAATATTCTGCAATTCTAGGAAATACCGTAGGATTCCATGACATGGATGGCTTGACTGAGCACCGTCCTATTGCCAGCCTACCATTTGGCGGAAAATATCGCCTCATCGACTTCCCTTTGTCTAACTTGGCTAATGCTGGTATCCGTAGCGTCTTTGGAATCTTCCAAAACGAAAACATCGGTTCTGTCTTCGACCATATTCGTTCAGGTCGTGAGTGGGGCTTGTCTACTCTTCTCAGCCACTACTATCTTGGTATTTACAATACTCCAGTTGAGAGTTCAACTGTTAATGAAGAATACTATCGCCAAATTTTGACTTACCTTAAACGTTCAGGTTCAGACCAGACTGTAGCTCTTAACAGTGATATTTTGGTCAACATTGATCTTAATCAGGTTTTCCACCTCCACAATACAACAAAACAAAAAGTTACTGTGGTCTACAAAAAACTTCCTAAAGAACTCATTTCAGATGTAAACAGCGTTTTGAACATTGATGACTCTGACAAAGTGCTTAGCCATGAGCTCTTCCAGGGTGGAGATAAAGAAGTTTACAATATGTCTACAGATATCTTTGTTGTGGATACACCATTCTTGATTGAAAAATTGGAAGAAGAAGCAGCTAAAGAAGAACCACGTAAGCTTCGTTATGTACTTCGTGATTTGGCAGTTGCTGAAAATGCTTTTGCTTACGAGTACACTGGTTACCTTTCAAATATCCACTCAGTGAAAGCGTACTTTGATGCTAACTTGGATATGTTGGAATCACAAAAATTCTATTCACTTTTTGCACCAAACCAAAAAGTTTATACAAAAGTTAAAAATGAAGAGCCGACATACTATTCAGACTCTTCTGAAGTTAAGCTTTCACAATTTGCATCTGGTTCGATTGTACGAGGTAAAGTTGAGAACTCAGTAATTTCACGTAATGTTGACTTGTCTGAAGGTTCTAGTGTGAGCCATTCAATTCTCTTCCCACGTGTTAATGTTGCCAAAGGCGCAACAGTTGAATATGCTATTGTGGATAAAGGTGTTGAAATCGCTGAAGGTGTTACGATTCGCGGTACAGAAAACAACCCAGTTGTCATCAAAAAAGGTAGCGTTGTAACAGAGGATATTGTACGATGAAAATTTTATTTGTAGCAGCAGAGGGTGCACCTTTCGCTAAGACTGGCGGTTTGGGTGACGTTATCGGTGCTCTTCCTAAATCTCTAGTCAAAAATGGTCACGAAGTTGCCGTAATTCTCCCATATTATGATGTGGTTTCGGCTAAATTTGGCGATCAGGTTGAAGACCTTGGCTTCTTCTATACAAATGTTGGTTGGCGTCGTCAATATGTCGGCATCAAGAAAATTGTCCGTGATGGTGTGACCTTCTTCTTCATTGATAATGAGCAGTATTTCAACCGCGGTACGGTATACGGTGAGTGGGACGATGGTGAGCGTTTTGGCTTCTTTCAAATGGCTGCCCTTGAGTTGATGGAAAAAGTGGACTTTATTCCAGACATTCTCCATGTTCATGACTACCACACAGCCATGATTCCATTCCTTCTTAAGGAAAAATACCATTGGATTCAAGCTTACCAAGGTATTAGAACAGTCTTCACTATCCATAACATTGAGTTCCAAGGTCAATTTGACAGTGGTATGCTTTGGGAAATCTTCGGTGTTGGTTACGAGCGTTATGCAGACGGTACGCTCCGTTGGAATGACTGCCTCAACTGGATGAAAGCAGGTGTTCTTTACGCAGATCGTGTAACAACAGTTTCTCCATCTTATGCTGGTGAAATCCAAACACCTGAATTTGGTAAAGGTCTTGATCAAATCATGCGCATGGAATCTGGTAAGTTGTCTGGTATTGTTAATGGTATCGATACGGACCTCCTTGATCCAGAAACAGATGCTCACATTCCTTATCATTTCTCAGTGGATGATTTGTCAGGTAAAGCCAAAGACAAGGCAGCTCTTCAAGAGCGTGTTGGTCTCCCAGTTCGTGAAGATGTTCCATTGATTGGTATTGTGTCACGTTTGACTGACCAAAAAGGTTTCGATTTGGTGGTTAACGAACTTCACAATATCTTGCAACATGATGTTCAGATTGTTCTTTTGGGTACTGGCTACAGTGACTATGAGAATTCTTTCTCTTGGTTTGGCCATGCTTATCCAGAGAAAATGTCTGCCAACATTACCTTCAACCTAGAGTTGGCTCAACAAATTTATGCTGGTTGTGACATTTTCCTAATGCCTTCAGCCTTTGAACCATGCGGGCTCTCACAAATGATGTCTATGCGCTATGGTACCTTGCCAGTGGTTAGCGAGGTTGGTGGTCTTCGTGATACTGTTGAACCATACAACCCTGTGACAGGCTCAGGTACAGGATTCTCATTTGGTAACTTCTCAGGTTACTGGATGGTTCAAACCCTTGAAAAAGCTCTCGATGTTTACGAAAACAATGCTGATGCTTGGAAACAACTTCAGCACAATGCTATGACACGTGACTTCTCATGGGATACAGCAAGTTTGGCATATGTTGATTTGTACAAACAATTAGTATAATTGCAAAGATAACTTTTCTCGCAAGGGAAAAGTTATCTTCGTGTAAAGCGTTTGAAAGCACTTCTATATAATCTTGACAAAAGTCAGGATAGCATCTCTCAATCTTGCTGATAAAGCAATGAAAGAGAAGATACCTAAAAATCTGAATAGAAGACTAACTCTAATCGTGTTTAATAAACCTGACTGTTTTGACAGTTTTGTAAATAAAGATTTTGAAATATCTGTTTCGAATCTTGATTGGCAAGGTTTGGAAGTTTGAGGAAAATTTCCAATTCCCTCTTATCTGAATAGATCTCTCTGTAAGAAGTGTATTGAAGATAAGGAAGTAGTAAGAAAGGATTTCTATGCAACTTGAAAATTTAACAAAAGAACAATTCATCCGTGACTTTAAAGACACGCTCCATCAAGAGCACTTGATTAAAGTTGCTAAGGCCACACCAACGGAAATTTTTACAGCTCTGGCTGGTTTGGTCCGTAAATATTACACTGACACATGGATTACACGTAACCATACACTTTCAGACAATCAAGAAAAGATTGCTTACTACTTCTCGATTGAATTTCTTCC
>OGJC01000676.1_pt1 | contig 25214 bp, 40 predicted proteins | sample 1571941 | NCBI WGS metagenome assembly OGJC01 (sample SAMEA2582100, study PRJEB24529) | metagenome | biome: Human gut stool | place: China | collected 2011 | reverse complement strand
CCGTCGCCCGAACGTTGGGCAAGATCAGAACTTTCTTTTACTTTCTCACCGGCCTGTTTGAAGCCGTTTCCGGATCGTCCAGCTAGTTCGGAACTTTCCTTGATCTTCTCACCGGCTCTTTTAAAACCACTGCCAGACCTGGAAGCAACTTCTGAACTTTCCTTGATTTTTTCACCAGCACGGCGAAAGCCGTTACTTGATGTCTCGGATAGCTTCGCACCCTTGGCCATACGGTCACCGGCACGCTTGAAACCTTGCCCAGCTCTTAGAGCCTTATCCCCAGTAGCCTGGATACCATCGCCAGCACTCTTGACACCTTGGCCCGATCTACGAGCTTCTGACTCTAAACGCTTCAAGGCATCAGATAGCTCTGTAAGTTTGCGCCCATTTACCTGGACGTCAATTACAATTTTTCCATCTGCCATCTATTCTTCTCCCTCCTTTCCATCTAATCTGTATTTATTTTGTAGCCGGCGCATTTTGGCCTTATACTCGCTACTATCGTTCTTCGAGGGCTTCCAGGACCGTATCTCTACTAATTGAGATACAGCCGTCCCCTCTGGCAAACCGTTGAGTAGTGCGATAAATTCGGGCCATGTTAGCCGGCCTTGTGCTTCAAAGAGGTTGATGTTATACGCTTGCACAAAGCTAGCATATATTTCCTGCGCGTCTACTTCAAAATCAATCAAACGTGTATCATCTTCTTCGTCCTTGGCTACCGGCATAGGGTTCCCGTGCCGGTCATAAACCACGCGCTCTTTTTTAGTCTTTAAAAAATGCTCGTCGATGTATTCCCACACGGTCACTATGTCCTCTGGATTGTCCAAGGCTTCGTCTGTCATCATTAAAACCGCTGTACGCATCTTCTCGAGATTGTTCATAACTTCATTGTCAAACATCTCAAAGACATCTAGCACCAGATCAAAGGAGCAGTCCACCTCATAGGTGCGCCCGTTCAATTCAAAGGAGTTCTGTATAGGCTCATTTAATTTCATGAGCATTCCTCCTTGTTATTTTTTGCTGGCTTTTTTGGTTTTCTTCGCTTTCGCTTTTTTAACGAATGACTCAGCAACCGCACCCGATGCCTTGGCCCGTTCTTGGCCTAGACGGTCAAGTTCAGCACCCAGCAAGGTATCTACCTCATCAAATGCATGATCCAAAGCGTCAAGGTCTGGATAACGTTCATAGAGTCCGGCAAAGGTGCCGTCACCGAATAGCACATCATATTTAATCTCCGTCATCTTCTTCTGCATATCAAAGGCTTCGTCAATGACTCGCTTGTTAATGACTCCTTCTTTAAGATCGTCAAACTCTCCATTATTAGACCGCTCAATCAGCTCTAACTGGTACTTGTTGAAGCGTTCTGAGATATCTTCCTGGAGCGTTGCAAGCCGTGAGATATTTTCTAGTGATGTATCAAACTGGAGTTCAATTTCTCCGATATTGATAGGGATATAGTTGCGTTTTAATTCAATTGAAATAGACATGTTTTTCCTCCTTTATGCACAAAAAAGAGCGTCCCAAAATGGAACGCTTTTACTTTTACTATTAGCCTACGACTGCAGTGGTTTTAGGAAGTGAGTTGTAAGAAATCTTACAAGAGAATTCCTCATAGTTTGCAGCAGCACCAGAGCCAGCCTTGATTGCTGACACGGTAGCAATTCCGACGTGTTGGTTTTTGCCATCAGAGTCTACCACCTTGTGCCAAACAAGGCGATCATTTCCAAGTTTGTATTTCAAACCTGCAATGAGAGCCATTGCTTCGTCTTCCTTGTCGTAGGTACCTTTGAATGTGTATGATCCTTTTACAGATGTAACGGTTGTTTCTTCTGTACCATCACCGTCATAATAAGCGGTTGATGTAGTTGTTTCATCTGTGTCATCGTCCACGTCTTCGATCCATTTAGCAAGCTCTTTGTAAGCTGCTTTGTCTGGTTCAGTCTTTGGATCAGTGACTGGTGCGATAAAATGCCCGCGTAGGGCGTTCTTTTGACGTGCCATGTATTACACTCCTTTGTTATTTAAGATTGTTAGGTTTGCAGTGATATCCTGCAGATAAATATAAAAGCCCTGCTCGTCCCGTTCGTTCAAGGACGGCTGGGTGGTAGTTAAGTTATTAAAAATATATGAGTTGTTTTGACTCGGTAAGACCAGATCAAATTCGGAGAGTGCCTTGTTGATTTCCCAAAGGCAATCACTCGCAACTTGCGGATCTTTTACCTTGACTGCGATTTCAAAAATTAGAGTTACGTCCCTAGAACCGTCCATATATACACGCTCAACCTTACCGCCTGGTAACGGGTATAGGACCAAAGAGTCTAGCTCGCTCAGAAAGTTTAGCTCACAAGCAAGTGGTAGACCAAGGGTGTTGATAAAATCGCGCAAAACAACGTTAAAATCATTGTTACTTTTCATTTATTAAACCCCATTGCTTTCAATCCGACTTCTGCCCACTTGTTCCCGTGGTTAGCTGAAGCCTTTAAGTCCCAGCGTTTACCAGTTCCGGGAGTAGTGTACTTCCCAAAGCTAAAACTGCGATACTTGTTATAAGCACCACCATAAAACTGGGCGCGTGCATATGGTGTATTGTAGATAATCTGTGAGCCATTGCCTGCCACATGACCGCTAGTGCGTAGCGGGTCATTCAATAACGGAACGTACGGTTCCATATCTGATAAGATTTGGTCAGCAATCTCTAACCTTGCTTTACGTTCTGACGCTTGTGATGTCTTCCGTGTTGCTCCGCTCAAATCTATCGTGACATTGATGCCCATCACATCACCTCGATTTCATAACAAAAGACTTTGCGGTTGAATGGTTCGTAAACAGGAATGATCTTGTTCACAATATATTCATCGCTACCGTCTTTTACAATCGCATTTCTGTATGATGAATCAATCTCAACATTGCAATAGCGAGGGTATACAAAGATAACCCCAGGCGCACGAAATGACGGGTTCTTTTGTCCGGAAGGGTTATTTACTGACCCTGGACCGTCAAAGTTGCGATCAAAGCGTACAGGGCTCAAAAGAATCGGGTCGGAGAATTCTTCTTTCCCCCACCCGTCTTTCTTTCCTGTTGGCTTCGAAATGGTCACCGAATCGACAAGCGTCCGTTTATCAATAACGACCATAGTCCACCCCGCTATACAGAAATCCAGCCGATTTTAGAGCGTTAAAAGCGTCAAGTGATAGATTATATCCCGATGCCGTTTCAGAGGCTCTAGAGATGTTATTCGAGCTGTATGACACCGATGTACGACCTAGTGTTGTACTCGCGATTGTCTGCTTATCCTCAGCCGTTAAAATGCCCGTGCTGTCCAGGTATTGTATCTGGTATGCTACGGCCAGCTTAACTGCTTTCTTACGCATCTTATGCTCCGTGTCAAAATCATGAAAGTCATAATAATGACGAATAAAGATGTCAATAGCAAGCTCAGCTCGTTTCGACAACGCTTCAAACTCGCTTGTCTTATCAAAACCTAACTCACGATATTCTTCATGTGTTAAGTATGCCATGATACCTCCTAATCAGAGATAACCTCTTGGGCCACGGGTTCGCTGTCAGAAACAAGTTCCAACCACTCCTCGCCAAACGCAAGGCTTGTCTTTTGGTTGATTTCTTCTGCTTCTGCAGCCGTTAACTCGTAGACCGTGCCCTCGTCAAAGTTTTGGTCTGTTGACTCGATCAAAAAGTTACAAGTAGCTTTATATTTTGCCATACGTTACTCCTTCTCTTCTTTCTCGCCGGTAACAACTTGACGACCAATGTTTTTGTTTATTTCTTCTGCTCGTTTTTTTGTGACATCAATGATTGAGCCTTCTGCTACAAATTCATCTTTTGCAATATCCCAAAAATCGCAGAGAACCTTAAACTTAGCGATCTAAATCACCTCCAATTATCCTCCAGCTACCAATTTAGCTTTGAGAATACCTACTTTATTTTCGTCAGCAATGTACTTACCGTACTTACCAGCACCTTGGATAGCCACACCATAGAAATCATCTGCATCAATAGTACGGACGATTTGCAAGCCTACCCCAGCGATACCTACACCGTCTGCAACAAACATGACTTGTTCACCAGTTTGAAAGTATTCGTCTGGTGTTTCTTCAAGCACAAAGCCCTTGAATTTGTACATTGTTTGGTCATCAATGTTAGCAGATGAATTTTTAGCGGTTGTAGCGAGTTTTGAGTCAATCAAGAAGTCGTACACGTCAGAAGTAACGTAAGCTACCCATGCGATGTTTTTAGAAATTTTGTTGTTGACAAATTTCTTGTGTGCAGTAGAGAATACTTTTGTCACACCTTCCTCTGTTAGTTGCCCGTTGATCGTTTCGCTTGCGTTTTCTGACAATGCCTTGGCAAGCAATTCATTGATGTATTCTGTTTGTGCCAATGCGTTCTCTTCCAAACGTTCTGCCACTACCTTTTCAGCCACATCGTTAACAGTTACGTTGTCGATACCTTCATGGATAGAAATAGGCGCTTCATACGGTACAGTTTTATCAATTGATTTAATCTCTGTACGTTGTCCAAAACGGTTGCTTGATCCAGTGCCAGTTCCAAAGGCTACGTTTTCACCTTTGTCATATTTCTTAATAACAGCTTTAGTGTTATTGACTTTCAAATGCAACATCGTGTCAGAGTCTGAAACTCCGTCAAAAATCTGGATTTGACCACCAAATGAACGCAAGAAACGCGAGCGTGTTTCAGTGATTTTAGCCAGCATGGTCATGTATTTTTTTGTATATAGTTTTGTAGACATACTACACTCCTTTGTTTTAAAATTTAGTATTTGCTCAAGATTTCATCAAAGGCATCACCTTGTTCGTCTGAGCCAGCGGACGGATTGCCACCAAGCGCGAACTTTGGCTGTGGTCCCTGTGGTTCTTCCTTTTGGATAAAAAGGTAAGGGCTGGACTCTTTCAGACCGTTGATAGTTTCTTCTAGTTTTGGCTTGCCATCTTCTGCAAGCTCGATCTTATCAAGATCAATAAACTTCATTAGGTCCTCGGAGTTATGCGCTCCCACGTCTTTTAAAGCTAAAGCAACCGCGTTGGTTTTCTTAACTTGCGCAAGGTTAGCTTCACTATCCGTCTTATAGCTTTCAAATTGGGCTTGTAAGTCTTCCAGTTGTTTCTTGGCTTCTTCACTAGCTCCCTCTTTAGCTTGTAAGTCCTTGATAGCTTGGTCCCGTTGCTCAAGTTGTGTTTTTAAGCTGTCGTTTTCTGCCTGTACTTCAGATCTGGCTTCTTTGATTGCTGACCCGTACGCTGCCATAATGCGCTCAATAGTGTCCTTGTCTTCAATACCTGCATCAACTAACATCTCACGTTTTAAACTCATGTCTAAAACTCCTTCCTGTTTTACGTCCAGTAGACGATTTCGCCGGTTTACGTCCAGCAACGAAAGCGCCCAGCGGGTAACGATCCCGCAAGAGGTAAGAAAAAAGGAGGAAATCACCTCTTATCCAGATAATGGGCGCAAAATAAAAAGGCTATAAAAGCCTTTATTCTTCGTTTGGTTTGAAATACCTTTCCCTCGCATAGTCGCGATGCAAGAAAGGTTTGTCTGCGATATAATCTCGCAAGGTTGCCTGTTGATCTCTGATTTTGGTTTTGAACTTACTGATAAGTTCTTGGTCGCCCAACTTCTCAGCAACGTGTAGCTTTTCCTTAGACTTGCGAATAGCTCGCTCGTATGCCCTTTGTTTAGATTGTGCATTAGCATTTCTAATCGCTTCTTCTTGCGTGACGTTCTTAACGTCCGGGCCGAGTTCTGGTAGTTCGTTGATACCAGGTACAAACGGAGTAAGCATGTGTCCGCAGTTGATACCCAGACAGCCTCCTGGTGTCCCTAAACCATGATCCGCAAGTGATAGAATACTAATACCGTGTTCTTCCCTTGCTGGGCCATAGGTTACAATACGATGCTGTAAGGGAGCGCAAGCCTCGCGGGCCGTAGCCTTTTTGGAATAATAAAAGGTATCAATACCCAGCTCGTCCGCTGGCATCGTCCGCATTTCTCGATAGCTACGCATGACTGTAGTTTTAACAACCGTCCTAGCGTAGTTATCAACTTTCCAATAATGCCCACCGCGGTCAATAAAGCCTTTAAAGCCTATCTCTTGCCACTTCATGACAGTCTGAGATACAGCCTTGTCATGTGTGACTAGACCGACCACTTGACGGGCCACCACTTCCTGCACCATTTGACGATAGACATCTGTCACAATGCCTGGAAGCGTGGTATTAATCAAGTTACTGATATCACCGTGTGATTGCTCAAAATACCCAGCTAGTAACTCCTGCGCGTGCTTAGAATTGCCAAAATCACCGCCTCCGAGATCGTCTATGAGCTGTTCTTTGGTAGTTTGATAGATTTTAAAGCCCTCGTCCTCAATAACCTTTCTGAGCTGTTCACGGCCTATTTTAGAGTAACGGGCTATCGTGTCCAGGTTCTGCTCGTTCAGCATGTGCATCTGGCTCATACGCTCTAACTGCCAAATATACGGGTTATCAGCCAAAGACTCAGACCCACGCTCTAGCAACCTATCTATAACCTCGTCGAATAAGTCACGCGCCATCTGATGATAGATATCACCGACTTGTGAAGCGCGCAACTCTAACTGCTCCTCGTTAAATAATACCGGGTACTTGTTACGCGCCATCTAATCACTCTCCATAAATATCAACTTCGCTTGTGCTACGTTCTAGCTCCATGCTCTCAGCGGTCTCTTTTTTGATATCATCAAGCATTTGTTTAGCTTCATCATCTGACAAGCCCAGCGCTTTGGAAATAGCGTATTGCTTGCTGACAAGCCCACTTAGTAGGGCTTTAGCATAGTAGTCTAGCTCGTTGTTCTTATCAACAAAGACACCATCATCGAGGTTTACTGTGATATCGTCCATCTCTGGAATAAGCCCACTATATAAGCCGTATAGCTTACCAATCTCACAAATAGAGATAACCAACTCTTTGATAGATTGATCTACAAGGCTCACGATGCTGTTTCTCAACTGGTACGTGTCAGAGTTTTCTGATACAACCTCAGTCGCAGTCTTCATACTCTTGCCATCAAACGTAAACATTCCAGGCGATACTCCAACCTGCATCTCAAACAATGCAAGGCCTTCGTTGATTGCCTTGATATAGTCGTCTGACCGGATAGGAGTAGTAAGGTCTGTGATATTGATTGGTGTATCTTTCCCGCCATCGATCTGCTCGTAAACGTTCTGCTCTGGATCAAATTCGCGCGTGACTAAATCAGTGTCTCCGTGCTGGTTGAAACCAATTCGGACGGTTTGGTCTGGTACTAATACACGTCGTTGGCCCATTCGTACTTCCCACTTAAACTCGTCATAAGTGGTATTGATAAAGTCAATAGTACTTTTAGCATTATCAAAGATAGACAGACCCAGCGGGCTATTGATATCTTTATTATTCATGCCCGGCGGTTTTAAGTAAGTGAATAAAGGCCGTGTAAGCCCTTCAAGCGTCACTTCTTCCTCAAGGTCCTCATATACCTCGGATAGTGGCACACGGTCACCAACGCGCTCCTTTTCGTTTGAGCGATACAGCTCGTTAGTGATTGTATACTTGCCGTCCTTAGTCCACTCATGCAACTCGATTAGAGTATAGTAGACTGTTTCCTTGCCTACTGTCTTTTGGCTCTTGTTGATAATCGCTGCAGAAGATACGTCCTGCGTATTGGACTGCAATGGATAAAAAACTGGGGCTTGTACAAATGAAATCTTGATCTTATCATCGTCAACGTATGGACGCATAGCAAGGCCACCCAGGGCCAAACAGCTCTCAAGGTATCGCTCAAAGTTCTTGTTAAAGCGGTCATTCAGCAAAACAGATTGAATAAATTCATTTGTTGTTCCGTTCGCTACACTGATCTCAGCCTGTTCATTAAATACCAGGCTCGCAATCTTCTTACAAGCCGTACGCGCGATAGGCAAGTGGTTTCGTGTCCGCTGTTTATCCACCCGATTTGAATTGCGATACCGGATAGGGTCCCACTTACTTTGATAGTATTTCAAGTTCTTTTGAATACGATCGTATTCGTCCTTGTTGATTGCGATTTTAGGATGTTCTGTGATATTGCCTAATGATTGGCTTGTCATTACATATTTACCCCTCTTAAATATATTTCTTAGTGATTGTAAGATACTCATTTCAAACCTTTCTCTAGGCTTTTAATCTTAATAGTTGTGCATTGTCTACGACCATGTACTGGAACGCGTCGCAAGTGTGATCGTCCTCTTTAATGACTTTCGGGTCGTCGTCTTTAACAGTTTTCTCGTCCCACTGATAACGCTTGTGCTCCTCAATAAAATACTTGAGGTTGTTTTCTGTTGGGAAATAATAAAAACGACCATTCGCAAGGAGCGATTGGACGTACTCTGTCATTATTATTTTCTTCTTCTTCGCTACCGGGTGCCAGCGAATACCAAAGTCTTCTAAATATTGGTTTCTCAATGCTCCCTCCGCACTATCTATCGTCATTTCAATTACTGGCACATTCGGATATTTCTGCGTTTGCTTAACCACAAAGTCATGAAGCTCTTTAGACAATACGCTCGGAGCTTTCTTCTTGACTTTACCAGCTGGGCTGTAGTAGTAGTTATCCACAAGATAGAGATTGGATCTGTTAGTAACTACGGCATGCAAGCAAGTAGTCGCCGATTGCTGGTGTCCGGTATCTGCTGCGAATAGCTGGCCTATGACACGCTCGCCGTCCGGGATTTTATCCACGCGCTTAAACAAATCCATGTTATACACGTTCGTACCAAGGCCAACCGGCTCACCCAGGTATATGTACCTGTAGTAGTCGTAGTCGTTCTCTTTGATACGTTCAATGTCTTCTAACATCTGCTCCGTGACAAATCCTAGCTTATCATCTAAATAAGACGACGAATGCACAAGATAATTCTCGTTATCCTTTAGTTCTTCTGCCCACTCATTGATCCAGCTATATGGATTTCGTGGTGGGTTGTATGACCAAAAGAATTTTACAAAGTCAATATCTGGATGCTTCTGTCGCATAAAAGTCACGTTCGACTGGTCGAAATCTTCTTTATTGCTAAATTCCGCAGCCTCCTCATACCAGACCGCTATAATATCCCCTATGTCATTCGATTTTAACTTCTGAAAGTCGTCTTGACCGTAGAAATAGAAACACGACCCTGTGACCGTGTCTTGTATTTTAAAAGGCGATACCGTGGCCTTAAATCGTCCAGATAATCCAAATTTATTCAAAGCCCATTGGATTTTAAGAAACACGCTATCACGAATAGTATTCCCAACTTTCCGAATAACAACCACATTCGCTTTCTTGCCAGCTACCAAGAAAGGTATTATCATATAGACCAGTAGCAAGGCTATAACGGACGATTTAAAAGAGTTCCGCCCACCTTTTAACACGTTGTAAGGTTTGCTGGTAGTCCAGACGCTCTTAAAATGTGGATTGATGTTTTCTTGAATATTAACTTTCATTTTTCGACCACTCATCTATGATTGTGATATTCATATCTGACACCGTGCCTTGTTCCATCTGTGTGCGTAGCTTCTCTATTTCAAGTTCTAACTTTTCTGCTTGCTTAGTTGTCGGATAGCGTTTCAAAATTTCTTGAATAGCTTTGATAACCGTGGCATTGTCAGCTTTTTTAGTAAGTCTACGGACCTCACCAGTAGTAGGATCCATCATCAAGACTTCTTCATCACGTTTTCCCCTTGCAATATCAGACAAAATACTTAGAGCTTCATCTGCGCTCATGATGTTTTTTTTCTGAAATTCAGCCATTTTCTCATCAAGATAGGCTTTTATTTCAAGTTTCTTCAAGTTTTGCCCAGCTATTCTTCCCGCTGTTCTTTCACTATATCCTGCTTTGATCGCTGCTTGAGTAGCATTTCCTGAGATGATGTACTCGTCTACAAATCTCTGTTGTCTTAGCGATAACTTAGCGATGATGCACCACCTCTTTTCTATGCAAAACAAAAAGACAGGCTAACCTCTCAAAGCCTATCTTTATAGCCGGGACAGGAATCGAACCTGTACTTTGCGGGTGAAAAGTCCGCTACTCTAACCGTTGAGTTACCCAGCAACCTTATCATAAGGAAGCAACCAAATGGCGCAGGTCCTATCTGCTTCATTGGATAGTACTATAATATCACTCAATACAGCGCTTTTACTCCCAGATTTCTTTCATTTATCTCCCTGAAATCTATACTCTAGCAATTCCCCGGCCTTATAGGCTTCTGCGAATTCTAATAATGCCCGATCAAGCAATCTATAGTATTCGCTCTCTGAATATCCCAGACTGGGATAAATAGCTTTGTCTTGTCTAAATCTCGTTTTACAATATCGCTCAATCAAAATCTGCGATAGATTGAGATCAGATAGTCTGTTGATAGCCGATGCCATAAGCTCCAACTCTTGCTGTGCGTCAACCCGTCTTATAACCATCTGTTCGGTTTGACGGCTTGGAGAGCTTGGTGCGCTCTTTGGTTCCAGGGAATAAGTAGCTGTGACTTTCGGGCTGTATTCCTCCCCCGCAATTCTCAAAAGTACGCGGTAGTTCTTGAGTGTATTGTCTGCGTTCTCCTTTGTTTTGTTTTTTAGCACTTCACCAAAAAGCATTCAATCCCACCTTTCCATTTCCTCGTAAGGTATCATGCTAACCTCCAACTCCATTTCTCTCAGCAACATCCTGCAGCTCCTCCGCCCGTTGTCGTTCACGCATCTGATACTCACTGTTTAATTTATTTAAAATAACATCCTGCGCATTATTCTTTTCTGCTAGTCGCTGGATAGATAACTCATGTTCCTGTACCGTCCATTCGAGATCACGGCATTTATTATTTAAATCATTGATCCGTGAGTTTAAATTAATACACACGATTAGAAACACCAGTGATACAGATGCGAGGATTGTGTAAAATAGTTTAGTCATGCTTATCCTCCACTTCCAGAATACGATCAATGATATTCTTTAATTCCCGTAGGTCCGAAAAAGTAGGACACGATTCATAAAGATCATCAAAATAATTCTCAGTAATAAAAAATGGATCATAGCCGTATTTCTCCCCGATGTTTGATAATACAGCGAATTCTAAACGATTATTTATCTGAGCGATTGAAAGCACCTTATCTCCATCAATTGGTATATGCACATTATCTAAACTCATCATTTCTCCTTTCTACTTTTAAACGCAATCACACCAGCCCAGATCAAGCCAGAGAGCCAGACCAGTGCAAATAGCAAATAGATAAAGTTTTGTAGGTCCATTAGTTGTCCTCACTCGCATTGTAAACTAACATTAATCACGCCAGTTATTCGATTGCTTTCGATTAACGTCTTTAAACTAGTGCCATCACCAAAGTACACTGATGTAGTTTCTTCTTCCCACTGACTTTTCGTGTAAGGATATCTGTTTGGTCGTTTCATTCTACCACCTCACATATAAGTATTTTGTATCGATATCTTGTTCTAAAATACAATCTCTCAATGATCTTAAATCTTCTAACGCACTGCTGACAGTCCCCCACTTATTCTTGGGTTCATACTGCACATATTTTTCAGGGTGCTGTTCCAATTCTGAGATTCCACGTTGAATGTTTTCAAAAATCTGAGAAACATTATAGATGGTGCCTTGTTTGAAATCCCAATCCATAGCAGCCCTGAACATTTTCCCAAGGTTGTAGGTTGGAGAACTATTTTCAGGTTCATCTATGCAAATATAATCTCCGTTTTCTATTTTTCCTAAAATTTCCAAATCGTAACTCATTCTTCCGCCTCCTCAAAATAAAATTTGCCATTAAAGGGAGTAATTTTAACAATCCCATAATCTATTCCAAGCCTTGTTATAAATGGTTTGCTGATTCTCTCGTGCAAGGTAGATATCTGCTCTCTGAATTGTTCTAGCGAGAGAGTAGATTTATAGAAATTACATTGATAACAAGCAGGCATATAGTTTTCAAAAGCATCTTCTCCACCTAAGTAATGTGGGTGTAAATGATCTACTCTCAAAGTTTTCAAGTCCAAAACCTTGCCACAATAAGCACAATGACCCCCATATTTTTCTAATACTTGTTGTCTAACACTTTTTGATATGCTTTTTCGTGTCATTCTGTTACCACCTTAATTTTCAATCTTTTCGATTTCACGTTCTAGTAATTTTTTACGTTCTTGTAATTCTTCTAGTTTTTGAACGTCTAATGCTTTCTTAATGATTTCAAGGCGCTCAAGATTCATCTTAAATTTTTCCAGAGAATCAACTTTACGAGCGTACTCTCTGAAATTATTTGCCCAATTCCATTCTTCCCAACCAAAGCTATTATTTAGCTCTCGCACTAAATCATTATATTTACTTCTCAAATCAATATTAACTTGACGCTGATAGAGCATTACAAATGTTGCCATTACTAGGACTGACACGCAAGCTAAGAACATTAACCAATACATCATTTCTCCCATTTACTCCACCTCCTCAACCTCAATCCCCGGACAATCAAACATCCAGCCAAAACCAGCTTCTTCAAGCTCTTTGCGGGTGTGTTTAGTGTATATATTCATACCTGTGTGTTCATCTATTTCAGCTATGATCCACTTGTTACCGACACGATTCAAATAGCACATATTGCTACTAATCCCTTTCATCTTCACCAAATACCGCTTCTCTTCCTCGACCTCGTAGCCGTCAAGCCAAGCACGGGCGAAAACTTCTTGATTGCTTGTACTTTTTAGCCAATCAATACATTCATCTGATAGTCTGTTTTCTTCCCACGAAACTGGATTTAGAGCAAACGATAAACTTACAATATGCTCAAATACTTTACATTTATTAATCCAATCTGCTACAAATTTAGGAATTACAACTTTTTGTGGCTCATCCAATTGTTTTATTAAATATAAGACTTCATTAAATGCAACATATTCTTTAAAATCTCCTTGTAATCTATTCAGTTTTTCTATTTCTTTAGTGAACTCTTTTATATTCATTCTTCTACCTCCTCAACCTCAAACATAGGATTGTTGAACACATCTCCAAAGCCCCCTATTTCAAGCTCTTTGCGGGTGTGTTTTGTGCGAAAATCTAACGGTTCACTTTCCCCACTAAAGAACCATTTGTCTAAGCTTATACGATAATTTAAGTAATCGTAGTATTCTTCCACTCCTTTTACTTTTACAATATACCGCTTCACTCTCTCGATATGATAACCGTTAACCCAAGCGTCAGCGAAAATATTTTGCCGATTCTTTTCATCTTCACAAAACCATAGATTCACTTCTTCTGGTGCGTTTTCTAGTGCAAAATGTAAAGTCTTGTTTCGGCCTCTCACACAAGAGATCCAGTTCGCCACTGGCCGGGGAAGCGTGGCTTTCTCTTTCGGTTCGTCTAGTTGTTTAAGATCTTCCAAAAGATCCTCATAGACTTTGGTTTTAAAACTCGCTCCAAACTTTAATTGAACATCTTTCAACTCAAGTTCGTATTTCTCAATCAGCTCTTGTCTATTCATCTTCTTGCTCCTTTAGTTTGTCATTCAAAATTTTTAGAGTGTCCTCATAGCTCAGATTTATCTTTGTTCTTTGTGTCTCGTATCCAAAACCTTTAGGGATTCTAAAGTTAATGATAGTGCTGTCATGTTTTCTTACAACCGTGTAGATGTATTTAAAAAGCTCTTTTCTGATAGCGATATTTGGAAATACTACAAGTTCCGACTTATTTCCACTATCCGCCTTTTTTGAGTCTTCAAATCCCGAATATGGGTATTTTTTAGGCTTCATTTCTTCAAATCCTCCTCTTTAACAAACGTTCCATTAATCCATTTACCCTTACGATCTTTAATTTCGTTATATGCGATCTCGAAGCAATCTACAAAGTCGTAGTCAAGTGCCTTACTAATAGATTTTAAGTAAGCCACTGCACGTACTAGATTGTGTTTGTACATTTCTTTACTTGCCAACTCTTGCGATAGTTGAAATTCAGAAATGTTTGCATTTAACAATTTAAAACATTCCATCACATCCTTTCGTCTGATGTTGTCTGATTCCTCAAAGATACTATGCACATCTCTTCTGATTAGCATCGCAAGACCTACGATAACAACCGCACAATCTCCGATGCTGTCCTTGGTTAGCTTCTCATTCTGTTTGAGATATCCAGCGCATAACTCACCAAATTCTTCACTTAATTTAAGAGCCTGCTTGTCCAACCGTCCGCCGTTTTCTAAATCACGATCCACAAACCATTTCTTAGTTAACGTTACTAATTTATTTTCTAACTTTTCCATTTTCTCCTTGATCCTTTCTTTAATCACACGCTCACGGCCCATAACTGCCGTTCTACCAATATTTTTTTGTATAAGCAGATTACTGCTTGTATCTGCTAAACGCTCTCGATCTAATCTAATTGATCGCTTAATTAATTCAATTTCCATGTCTGATCCATCTTTCTCAAAATGTAGAGGGTTGCTCATGCCCTCCAATATTTCGAAAAAGAGAAAACTACCTTTCTTTATTTATAGTGAGCAATGGCCAGCGAGTGGACTTGCACCACTCTGTTTGCGCTAGCACTGGCCAGCTATCGGGACGGGTCGATAGCAGTGAAAAATGTAACAAAAAACTATAAGGAGTCCACGAATGCACCCGTCCTAATCCTATAGAGGGAATCGAACCCTCTGAGGTTTTCCAAGCCTCGCACCAGCATAGGTCGTTGTCGTAAGCGTATATCAGACTTACTCGTATGTAAATTTTGAAAGAAAGGACTCTCCTTTTTAAATTTATAGTTGATATACAATGATGTTATTCACTCTCGCGCTTCAATGCGATTCGTGCGATACCGCTGAGAATAAACATTCCAGCGAACGAAAGAATGAGAGCGCTCTCAGAACCCGTATTAGGAAGCGTAGCCGGTGCGCTGTACGCTTTGACTGTTTCTTCAGATTCGTTTCGCGTGTTTTGCGCGTGATTTTCCACACGATTATTGATTTTTACTTCTTCGACTTTTGGTGTTTGTTTTGGTGCTGGTGTGTTTGGCTTGTCTTGTTTTGGCTGTGGTTTTGGTTCGTCACGTTTTGGATCTGGTAAGTCAATGATAAGCTCTGGTTTCTCCAAAATTGGAGCTGGTGGCATCATAGGGATATCTTTGATATTGCTTTCTGGCTTATCAAGGATTGGAGCATCAAATGGTACTGTACCACCTTGCCACTCAGGCTTTTCTCGTACTTCTGGAATGCCAGGGATGCCACCCTGAAATTCAGGGATTTCTACTTTTGGCGATTCCTTGGGAATTTTAAATGTAGGTTCAGGCTTGTTTTCACCAGAAGCTCGTCCCTTACCGCCGACAAGGGCAATGTGAGCATTATAGTTATCTGCTAGTGTGTCCCCCTCACCATCTCTTGCCCAAACTACATTTAGTGGATCATTTGATTCCTTGACTGGTGTTTTTAACCGTGTACGATAGTTAACGTACAAGATTCGGTCAAAGGTTTTCATCTTAAGATCAAAACCACCATTTAAAACATGGAAGCTATCAAGGTAGTCTTTAGCACTGGTGTAGTTTGTCCAAGTCTTAGCATCATCAACAAAAAATGGTTCAAGACTCCCTTCAACGTACTCTTGGTTATCTGTCCATCGGTCTTTGATGATGAGGTTTTCAAGTTTTTGTTTTGACAAATTCAAACGGAAGGTCCATCGCAAGACTTGTGGATCATCTTCTGCTTGCGAACCCCATTTAGAGAATTTTTCAGTTGTTGGATCAAGTTCTGGTTCTGGGTCTACCATTACTTTTTTGATGGTTCCGTCAAAATTAAGTGTAGCTTCTTCCCCCGATTTAACTGCTTCTGTCCAAACTGCATCGAATGACATAGTCATTTGTTTGTTCAGGGGATTCTTCGAAAAGTAATCGTTGAAAGTAGTTGTTACAGTTCCTTTTTCTACACTTGCTTGTGCATGACCAATTGTTTGATCTGATGGGTTTTTAACATCAAAATCAAAATCAGTACGAAACGATACCTCTTTAGGCATATGCAGAACAACTTGATCACCTTCATTGATGGTCATTGAGTCAGGAAAGTCGATATTCTTGTACTCCACCTTAAAATTGACGTATTTTCCAGTGCCATTGCCAGTTGCGCTCTTTGTGAAGTGCATATCGACATCAGGGTTTTTAACAGTTATTTGGTCACCCACCTTGGTGACTTCTGTAACATTTTGATTTGTTCCTTCACGTTCACCAATCGACCCTCTTTCTGTTTCCGCAGCATCATTTCCTTGAGGTTGTTCTTGTTTGCTTGATCCCGTTGTTTCAGATACTTGATTTCCATCTTCTCGTTGCTGTATTTCCGACTGTAGCTGCTTCATTTCCTGCCGTAAGTGTTCCAGTTGATTCATCTGCTTTTACTCCTTGAGCTGTTGCGACCGCTGCGATTGTCGCGACTGTTGCTAAAACTAATTTTTTATTCATGGTTGTTATCTCCTAGATTTTTTTGATTTTAATTTCAATTCGTGGGTTTGGCGAGTAGACTTTCTTTGTCGTATGCTCTACAACTTGATTGTCATCCCACCAAACACAATTAGCGTCTGAAATGCTGTCATATATTGCCTTTTCCAGATTGTCAAGATCTGGCTTTTTGGCACAGTATATCTGCTCATTCATAAATCGTTCATATCGTTCCCACGTTTTCGCTTTAGCTTTTGGCGTAGGTTTCTTTGATACGACTTGAGGCGCTTTTAGATAAAACGTGACTTCTGTTTTAAGATAGCCTTGTAGCTTATTGCCTTTATATAGGCTTTTAATTAGGTATGTAGCAGAATTGCGCCACGCTTTCATCTTTGGGTCTTCGTATGCCCCACCCCGCCCAAATTTTGGGCGAGTTTGGGGCTTTGGCTCGATAGGTATTGTTAATTCAATCATTTTTCGATACCTCAGAATGGCAAATCATCATCTGAGATGTCCATCGGATTGCTTTGTATCGGTTCATTGCGCCCAAAGTTTGGCCGACTATTCGCTTGCGCTTGGTTGCCACGATCGTTCCGACTTTCCAAAAGCTGGAAGTTGTCTGCGACCACTTCGGTCACAAAGACCCGCTGGCCTTGCTGGTTTTCGTAGCTCCGTGTTTGAATTCGTCCCGTGATCCCAATCAAAGCCCCTTTCTTGGCCCAGTTTGCAAGATTTTCTGCTTGCTGTCGCCATATCACGCAGTTGATGAAATCGGCTTCGCGCTCTCCATTCTGACTCTTGAAGTTGCGGTTGACAGCTAGGCTGAAAGTAGCAACTGCTTGATTGTTTGGCGTGTAGCGTAGCTCTGGGTCTTTTGTTAAGCGCCCAACAAGGCACGTTAAATTTAACATAATTTCTCTCCATTCTTCCATTTATGTTTATAAGTGTTGACTAACACTCTAGGTATTCCCAATTCTTTTGCTATGTCTACATTTCTTAGACCTTCTTCAAACATGGACAACATTTCCTCCCTAGAGTATTTATATTTCATTTTTTGTTCAGAAACGTTTCTTATCCTTACACCTTCACGTTTTAAAACGTTCTTTATAGTAACGCAACTATTTCCAGCGTACTTCTTAGCGAGATATCGGATAGACTTGCCAGATATATAATCAGTTACAACTTGTTCTTTATTTTTCCACGCAAGACTTTTATGATTTCCGAAAATAGCAGAATGAACCATGTTTTCTTTTTGTGTACACCATTCTAGGTTGTTAACATTATTATTTAGCGGGTTACTATCCAAGTGATTTATATAGGGTTTGTTCCCTTCATTTGGAATGAATGCCTCAGCCACCAACCTATGGATTTTATGCGACTTTTTTACTTTGTTTTTTGCGAGTTCTACTTTTCTATAGCCCGTCGTTGTCATGCTAGTTTTTAAAATTCTAGGCTTTTTATATCTTGCATGATAACTTTTTACTCTTCCGTGGCTTGAGATTTTATACAAACCCTCATAACCTACAACATCCCTCCATTCTTCGCATACATTGTTTAGCATTTCTTCATTCCTTCCACTGTTTCAAATTTGATGTTCTGAGTGTCTAACCACTTTTTGAATTGTTTCGCTTGTTCAAGGTCAAACCAGAATTTGATAGTAGTAACATACTTGTCGCTTGTTGGCTCTGGTTTCGGTTCATCTTCGATAACCTCGCCAGTTTCTGCATCGTAGGCTTTGATACTTGCTTCTGCTTGTTCTCTAGCCATACGTTCAATCTCTGCCTTGCGTTCTGCTTCTGCCCGTTCCCGTACTTCCTGTTCTTCTTTGAAACGCTTGGCGCTCTCGACATCCTTAGTAATGCTATCAAGCACTTCTGCTAGTGTCTGACCGCTTTCATAAGCCCGAATATAAGTGGCAGGTCCGATGTTGTGAGTCGCACACTGACTACTGATGATTGCAATGTCTTGATCTTTCTGATTTTGCTTTTGCAATTCAGCAAGTACAATAGCTTCTAACTCCGTTTCTGTTTTCTTTAACAGTTGGAAGCTATCCTTTTTGAATTGTCCAGCTTTGGTATAACCGTCCAGATATTGCTCAAAGATGTCTGGATTAAGATTGCCCTCAAGGGCTTTCTCTTTAAACCAGTTACGCACCGTATCTTGTCGCAATTCCTTCTGAGCGTCCTCATAGCCATCTATCTGTTGTTTCAAGATATCGATCAAATCTTCCAGCTTGCCGTAAGGTACTTTGTAAGCCTTTTCAAATTCAGTGTAAGGCTCGTTTATTTTACCCTTGATTTCTTTTCTGCGATCTTCAAGGCTCTTGCTCAATTTGTTCAAGTCAGTCCGTGCTTGTTTGACTTCTTCAATCGTGTTGACTTCAAGGTCAAATGTCCCGTATTTTGCAATAGCTTGCTCAATTCCAGCCTCGAACGCTCCAAAGTCGCTAAATGCGACCTTGGCAGGTTCAAAATTGATCTGGATATTGTCGAGCTGGTTTACTGTTTCTGCTTCTTTCATTATCCGAGTCTCCTTTTTTAAGTAAATGGCAGGTCAATGTCTTCTGGTAGTCCTTCTGCTACAAAAGGCAGTTCTTCCGCTTGGTACTCCGTGCTTGCGATTGGCTCAACCTCTTTCTTTGGTTGCTCCTGCTTCATCTGCTCAATCTGCGCTTGTTTACGCTTCATGACTTCCTCACGGGTTTCTTTAGGTGTCACATCAATAGGTTGTGCCTGTTCCATTTCGTCTGCTGTGTACAAGCCTCCCACGTTTTCGCTAAAGGCTTCACGCATTGCAGATACAAGGGCCACTTTACGGATCATCAACTCTGGCATTTTAGCCCACATAGATTTTCCTGTGTTGTAAGCCTTAAAGTCTGCGTCTACTTCGATAGGATATCTTCGATCTTTGCGGTAGACTTTAGCCCAGCCCCCTAAAAGTTCATCATGTTTGCTGTGGATTGTACCTGTGATCTGTTTGATTTCCCCTTCTGGTGTTTCTACCACGATACCAGCTTCAAACCCGTCAAAATTCGGGTTCTGCTCCGCCCGCTTCATAAAGGCATCTTTTGAAACAACTACTTGTGCTGGATTCGTTCCATACTTGATAAAGTACACCTCTTTAGTAAATGGATTGAGATTGCGCTCTTTACACGTTGCGATAAAGTAAGCTAGTTCTTCATCGCTGGCTTTTCCAGACGGGTCAAGGTACTGCTTGACGATCTTTGCGCTCAGTAGTTGCGGGTTTGTAAGAAAGTCTCCTGTTGATTTAACTGTCACTTGGTTATTTGTCATTGTTTTATCTCCTCTTTGATTTTCTTGTAGTGATCCCAGCTCGTAGATTTCAAGCTGTTAAGTAGCTTCTGTTCAGTCTTGATCTGCTTCTTGTACTGTAGTACCCACGCTATGTACTCATCATCATTCTCTGCGAAATAATACCCGCGAGGCAATGACCGACTGGCCACGATAGGCACTGAGTAATTAAGCCGTAGTTCTGCGATGCCTCCTCGAACCTTTCGGACTGATAAGTTCGTCATTTTGGCAATATCGCGCGTGGTCAGTACATTCGCACGACCAACTCTGATACAAGCTAGTATTAACTGTAAGCGTTCGTTCATAGCTTTCCCTCCTCTTGATATCTCATTAAGACTTCTTGATACTTTTTCAAAAGTTGGTTTTTTTGGTTAAGTTCCTTCCGCAACCTTCTGTTATCGTTCAAGGTCACTCGAAGTATATTATTCTTACCTTCTAGGTCAATTTTTTGAAAACGTATCTCTTGCTTTAATGCTTTAATTTTTTTTGCTATAAAACATCTGCCATGCTCCAATCATTATCAGAGTGAGAGTGTTTGCGCGCATAAGCTAAATCTGCTTGAAATGCTTGGTATCCCTCGTCAAATTTATCTTGTAAATCTTCCTCGTACTGTTGCATGATAGCTTCCTGTTTGGCTAGTCTAGCTTTCTTGCGTTGCGCACGTTTAAAATCCCATACAGCTCCTGCGAAGCCTGCTGCAAAAAATGTTCCTGCGATTGTCATGCAAGCTAAAATATCGTTAAACATTTTACATCTCCTTATTAATTCGTCTAATTGCGTTATAGTATCCGCTATCTCTTGGTATCGTATACCCTGTTAAATCGTTTACCTGGCTACCGTCTGCCATGATGTTAATAATGCGTGGTCGCCATTGATTTTTTAATTTCTTCATGTTATAATTCCTGTAGAAAGTTTTATCTCTTGGCTTCTTGGAATTGCCTTTCCAAGGGGCCTTTTTTATGCTCTTCCAGCTAGCCGGCAAGCGTACAATTCCATGATCTTGCCACGCGCTCTATCTGGATCACTAGCTAGTAACTTAGCTTTAATTTCGTCTGAAAGCTCGTAGCAAGTAGCTTCGAAGCCCTCAATCATTTTGTCAATCAAAACGGCAATTTCCTCCTATCTTCTGCGTTGTCCGGGTATTTAAAGTAAAGGTCCCGTCCGCCTTTTGTGATTCGGCTGACCAGGCCGGTTTCAAAAAGTGACTTCATTTCTGACCCTACAAGGTTCGTTGTGATGATCGTTGCTTCTCGCTCATCTAATAAGCTGTATAGAAAGTCCTGCTTCCATTGGGCATTGTCAGAGCGTCCGAGGTCATCAAGGATCAGATAGTCTACTTTTTTTAGCAACTCAATCCATTCGTTACTGGTCATTCCCTCTTTACGGTTGAAAGAGTTTTGAATTTTGATAAACAAGGCTGGCAAGTTAACAAATAGTATGCTCTTAGGTAGCTTGTTAGCTTTCCAGTCGGCATTTAGCTTACTTGCTACTGCCATTGCCAGATGCGACTTACCGCGTCCAGCCTTGCCCATTATCAGAGCATTACCTTTCCCGTCGTGCAAGTAGTGAGATACCAAACGTAGAGCGTAATTTTTGGCTTCCTGGTCGATTTGATTCGTTACCGTGAAGTTTTTAAAACTCGCTTCTTTCAGTCCGCTCGGTACGATACTATTTTTATCAAGAACGTCGTAAGTCCTGCGCAAGATTGTTGATGCGTGAGCTTGACCTATTTTCTGATCTTCTTCACGCGCCATCTTCTCGCGTTGACACTCTGGACAAAAAGTTCTATTTCGTTCGTCCTGTAGTTTCACATCATCATTCAATGACCATTTGAAGCATTGATGTATTTCACAAGTCTCTTGTTCGTTGATATGATAGACAAGCGGTAGATCCATAGGCTATCCCTCCTCGTCTTCTTCCCAGGGTAACAAGTCAGTGTAAGGACTGAATACCGGGTTCTTAATAGGGTAAGTTTCTGTGTATTCGTTCTTGCTTTGTTTTACTTGTCGCTTGCGGTCATGCTCCTCGACTTCTTCAAGTGAGGTAAAACCCTCTTTCCTCCAGTTCTCTAAAATTGCTTTTAGATAATTAAAGCTGGTTGAACCGGCATCTTCTGTCTTTTCTACAGCGTACTGGATCATAGGGATTGTAAAGTGATCTAATGCGATATAGTCCATTAACATTTGAGTGTGTCGCTCATTGATTTTGATGTTGCTGTCTTTGATAATCTTTGAAAAAGATTTTTGACCAGCGTCATCGTCATTATCTGACCTTGACTCTACTAGACTATACTCACCTATACTATCCTCTACTATCCTATCCTTACCTATACTATGCGGACACTTGTCAGACACTTGTCCGTCATTTGTCAGACACTTGTCAGACACTTGTCCGTCAATGTATTTTTTTTGACCAGTAACTCGCTTGCCGTCTACTACCATGTCTGTTTTTTCTAGTAACAGTTCGCGGTAGCGTGAGGGTTGTACTCTGTCTGCTCTGATTTTGTTTTGTTCTTCAAAGTCAGTTATAAAGTAAACCATATCGTCATTTAGTGGTAAGATGAATTTTTTTACAACCAGCAGCCCTAGCGAGTCTTCCTTAGCTCCGATCATTCGGACGATGGGAAAAGCCTCAACCACTCCATCATCATCGCTTGATAAAATCAAGTGAGTGTATAGGGCTTGCGCTTCGAACGGCATCATTAAAAATTTTCGACTTTGAAAAATCTTTTTAGATAACATTCTTCTCTCTGCCATATTTCTCCTTTCTATTCACTTCGCTAGATTGTCGCGTTTATGCGACTGTCTCGCTAAAAAAAATGGCCATAGCTTCATCTTTTGAAAGATTGAGGGCTGACACGATCAAGTTTACTTCCTTAATCGAAAAGTTGCCATTTCGCTTCATCTTGCGGTAAAACGTGCTTTTTGTAACACCGATCTTACTTGCAAGTTCTTCTTGCGTGGTGTTTCGTTCTACGATTTTACCCTTCAACTTCGATACATTAACCATGTATTCTCCTTTCTTTTTGTCGCACTTCTGCGACTTGTTGAATTAAGTATAACATGACCAGAAAAGTTTGTCAACAAAAAAATCGCATTTTTGAAACTTTTATGTTGCGTTTTTGAAACTAAAGATGTAAAATTAACGTGTAATATATAAGAGGAGAAAAAATCATGAACGTCGGAGAAAGAATTAAATTAAGAAGAAAAGAATTGAAGATCTCTGCTGATACCCTCGCTGAGCGCGTGGGAGTTTCTCGCTCTACTATATTTAGATATGAAAGAGGCGATATAGAAAAGGTTGGTCCAGAGGTACTAAAGAAGATTTCTGAAACATTGAATATTTCACCCGCTGACCTTATGGGTTGGGAGGAAGAAGCAGAAACAACCACTGAAACTGGCTATTCAGAAACAGATCTGCGCAAGTTAGCAGAAAGTGCAAAGACTTTTGACGGCAAGCCATTGACAGAAAGCGATATACAAGCGATACAGAATATCATAGAAATATACTTACAAGGCAGATTATGACTATAGAAGAAATATGTGACAGCGAGGGAGTGACCATAGCTTACTTTGACAATGAGCTGTGGCCACGCCCTGGAATGATAATCTCAGATATGAGGATTATCTTCGTTAATAAATCACTAAGTGGAGAGGCCCAGAAACGGGTCATATTGCACGAATTAGGCCACTTAAACCACACCAAGGATAATTATATTATCAACCCTATAAAGTGCGAAAATGAGGCTAATAGGGCCATGATACACGCGCTATTGAGAGAGGAACTGGAAAAAGTAGATAAAGAGGATTTCAACTATTTGAATTTTATGGAAAGACACAAACTAAAGTCAGTTACCGACGAATTAATGGTTATTGACGAATTTTATAGGCTAGTTGGATAGCCGGGAGGAAAAATATGAAAAAGGTAACATTTGCAGCAGTCGCAGTACTCACTCTATTATTGACCGGGTGCAGTCAAAACGAAGAATCTGAACCAAGTCAAGAAGAATCAACCGAGCAAGTAGCTACAGAGCAAAGCTCAGAGAAATCACAAAAAGAAAAGGCCTGGGAGCTAGTAGACAAGGCCAAGGCCAAAGCCAAGGAAGAAAACGAAGGAGAGGAGCAACTTAGAAAGGCTACTGGACGGGTCAGCAAAGCTAGACCGCTATTAGATCAATTTGCAAACTCTTATAAACAATGGCTTGACTCAAGTCAAATGGAAGTATATTATCGTAGCAATGGCATAGCGGTATTGCTACCCGTGGCATCGTTTGAATTGACAAACGACCAGCTACACCAAACCGTGGACGGCTTGCTGAAAATTAAAAATGACGTGGAAAAGACTTACAAAATAACCGACAAAGATTTTACAGCACCGCCCGTATATGTATTTGATAAAGATGAAAACCGCCTGGCATACGAACAAAACGGCGCGATGATTTACGACAAATAAAAAAAGCCCCACGCTCTCAAACTTTGGCGAGTCTGAGCGTGAGGAGATGCAAGATAAAGAAAGGTTTCAAAATGATTATTTTGAAAGGTGTCTTTCTATACTCTATTTTAGCAGAAAAGGAGTATAGAAACAATGGATAAGATCAATAAAGTCGCTCTATATGTGCGCGTGTCTACCACTTCGCAACTAGAAGAAGGCTACTCAATCGAGGAACAGAAAGCAAAACTGGAAAGCTACTGTGATATTAAAGACTGGCATGTATACAAGGTGTATACAGACGGAGGCTTCTCTGGCTCTACAACCGAGCGCCCAGCACTTGAGCAATTGATAAAAGATGCCCAGAGCAAGCTATTTGACACGGTACTAGTATATAAGCTGGACCGGTTGAGCCGTAGCCAAAAGGACACTCTATACTTGATAGAGGATATCTTTTTAAAAAATAACATCGAGTTCGTAAGCCTGCTCGAAAACTTCGACACTTCAACCCCATTCGGACGGGCTGTTATAGGTTTATTATCCGTTTTCGCACAATTAGAGCGCGAGCAAATCAAAGAGCGTATGCAATTAGGAAAGCTGGGGCGAGCTAAATCTGGTAAGTCTATGATGTGGGCTAAAACTTCCTACGGGTACGATTATAACAAGGATACCGGCACGATGACTGTTAACGAGTATGAAGCTCTAGCCGTCAAGGAAATATACGCGTCATACTTGGCTGGTATGTCGATAACTAAATTGAGGGATAAGATTAACGAAGAATACCCCAAACAACCAGCCTGGAGCTATCGTACAATCAGAGGAATACTAGCCAATCCTGTATATTGTGGACTAAACCAATACAAGGGCCAAACATTCCAAGGCACACACAAGGCTATAATCTCGCTAGATGATTTTGAGCAAACGCAAAGAGAGCTGGCCAAACGGCAGCAGACAGCCAAAGAACTGGCATTTCGACAAAAGTTTTATGATACTTATAAGATACCTGCTGAACAACAATAT
>OGJC01000673.1_pt1 | contig 25555 bp, 19 predicted proteins | sample 1571941 | NCBI WGS metagenome assembly OGJC01 (sample SAMEA2582100, study PRJEB24529) | metagenome | biome: Human gut stool | place: China | collected 2011 | reverse complement strand
CCCAGCCAGCCAATTGAGGCAATAAATATCATTATCCCGACGAGATTTTTAATTAAATGGCTGCCGCCAGTATAATAAGATATTTCTTCACTCATGGTCATAAAACGTAATTTACGTACCGGTGCAAACAGCCACGCCACCAGTAATATACCTACGGCCCCACCGACGCCATAAAGCATTCCGGCCCAGCCATTGCTGTAGCCAAAGCCCACTGCGCCCATACTGGAACCCGTGCCAACCATCGTGGCAACGGTTGACCCCAGCGTCAGAAACAGCGGCAGCGAACGCCCGCCCAACAGAAAATCTTCTCCGCTTTTCTGATTACGAGAAACAAACCAACCAAGCCAAATCATGGCGATGGCATAAATAATAAAGCCGACTAAAAAGATATGACTGTTCATAATTCACATCCTGCCAGTAGAGAGAGAATAATGTAAGAGTTCCCGGAGTGCTGAATGTATTCAGCACTCAATTGCGGTCTATTTTTTTAATTCTTAAATTTATTAGCGGGTCGCGTTATAACAGGTCACATCGACTTCGACTTTACAATCGACAACCAGATCAGCCACACAACAAATACGTGCAGGCGGATTCTCGCCAAAAAATTCTCTGAATACTTTATTAAATGACTGGAAATAGCGGGCGTCGGTCAGGATCACTTTCACGTGAACCACATCCGCCAGGCTATAACCGGCTTCAGTCATGATGTCGACGCAGTTTTGGATCGCCAGTCGTGACTGTTCAACGATTCCGCCTTCTACCACTTCACCGTTTTTCATGGGTGTTTGCCCGGAGACGTACAGCCAGCCGCCCGCCTCAACCGCCCTGGCAAAAGGCAAATGCTGCCCGCCAGTGCCTGTTCCACCTTCCGTACCGTAACGTTTAATGCTCATATTCACTCCTTAATGTGAGGTCTGCCGGCGCAGGAAGCGTCCCGCACGGCCTGTAATATGTTTATCGCGACCATAGCTCATAACGCCGTTCACCATCACCGCCTCAATGCCATCTGCCGGGCGTTTGGGATCAGAAAAGCTGGCAACATCACGAATGGTTTGTGGATCGAACAACACCAGGTCCGCAAAATAACCGACTTTCACCAGTCCTCGCTGGGGCAGGCGAAAACGGCTGGCAGAAAGCCCGGTCATTTTGTGGATAGCCGTGGTCAGTGGGAATAAGCCTTCATCACGGCAATAGTGGCCCAGCACGCGAGGGAAGGCGCCCCATAAACGTGGATGCGGCATGGGATCATTGGGCAGGCCGTCAGAGCCAATCATACTGACCGGATAACTCAACACTCGGCGGACGTCGCGCTCGTCCATGTTGTAATAGATAGCCCCGGCAGGCATTAGCAGCTTCGCGGCCTCCAGCATACTCATCTGCCAGTCGATGGCGATTTGCGCCAGTGTTTTCCCGGCCTGCTGCGGATGTGTTTGTGACCAGGTGATCACAATATCGAATTCGTCGGTGACTTGTTTGAGATCCAGCGTTGATGAACTGGCTGAGTAAGGGTAGACATCGCAGCCAATTTCCTGGTGTTGACGCATTTGGTCAAAAAAAGCCAACGTTTCTTTTGTCCGCCCCCAGTTTTTCGCCCCGGCGCATTTATGGTGGGAAACCACGACAGGCACTTTGCCATGACGCCCAATACGAAACGCCTCATCCAGGGCATCGAGAATCGGTTCAAATTCAGAACGCAGATGGGTGGTATAAACGCCCTTCTCACCGGCTAATTCTTCCGCCAGCGCCATGACTTCTTCGGTAGTCGCCTGAAATGCCGTTGCATAGGCCAGCCCGGAACTTAACCCCAGCGCCCCCTGACTCAACGCCAGACGTAAGTCGGCGCGCATGGCGGCAATTTCATCCGCCGTCGCCGGGCGAAACAGGTCGTCCATATGGTTATTACGCAGCGCCGTATGACCAATCAGCGTGCCAACGTTCAGTGACGGCCTGGCTGCATCCACTGCCTGGGCATAGCTTTCAACGGTAGGATAAATAAAGTGCTCCGCTTCCCCCAACAGATTCATCGGGTCAGGAACTTCACCTTTCATTTTCGCCGACGCCGCACTGATCCCGCAGTTACCGACAATCACCGTAGTGATCCCCTGACTGATCTTTGGCAGATATTCCGGGATGCGAATAACGTTGATATCGTCATGGGTATGAACGTCGATATACCCTGGTGCCAGCACCCGCCCTTCCCCGTCAATGACCTGCTGCGCCGTAACGTTAAGCGCAGGGGCAATATCGACAATCCGATCACCTGTTATTGCCACGTCACCGCGAAATTCAGGGCCGCCGCTACCGTCGATAACGGTCACATTTTTGATTAACCAGTCAACCTGCATGTTCGTCACTCCATTTCTGCAATGGTGACAAGTTAACCATTTACAAGGACGAAAAACAGTGGAAAACTACGCAAAACCCAGATGATTTTCTGATACTTTTATTCATAAACCATAAGATAAATAAACTAAATATTTATATTTCATTTAGTTACAAATGATACTCATATCCGATACGGTGAAAAACTTAAAAGGTAAATGTTATGAAATACCACTCAAAACCTCTGGTTCCCCATAAATCGGCCCTGATGCAAATGCCCGCAAATCTCCTTGCCGAAGATGTCTGTTTACCTGCCGCGATCATTAAAAAGCAGGCCCTGGAGAACAACATTGCGTGGATGCAGCGCTACGCTGACGCGCGCGGCGTTTCACTGGCACCGCACGGTAAAACCACCATGACGCCGTGGATTTTTCAGGCGCAGCAGGCGGCTGGTGCCTGGGCAATAGGTGTCGGTAGCGCATGGCAGGCTGGTGCGGCAATGGCGAGCGGTATTCAGCGAGTGCTGATGGTTAACCAGCTGGTCGGCAAGGCGAATATGCAGTTGATTGCCCAGTTGCAACAACATTACCCGACGGTCGATTTTATCTGCTGTATCGACAGCATTGAGAACGCCCGCGCTTTGTCTGCCTTTTTTGCCAGTCAGCAACAGACACTGAACGTGATGATTGAGCTGGGTGTTCCCGGCGGACGCTGTGGTTGCCGATCAACGGATGCCGCACTGGCACTGGCTAAACAGGCGGCCCAATTACCGGGGTTACGCCTGCGGGGGCTTGAGTTATATGAAGGCGTTTTACCCGGTGACGATCCACAACCGCAGGTAGAAGCACTGCTGCGGGATGCCGCACAACTGGCCTGTGATATGGCAAGTCTGGTTGATGGCGAGTTTATTCTCACCGGAGCAGGCACGGTCTGGTATGACGTGGTGTGCAATATCTGGCTGGCGGCAGAAAAGCCTGATAACTGCCGCATTGTTATTCGCCCTGGCTGCTACATCACTCACGACACCGGGATCTACGACGCGGCACAACAACAGTTGCTCGCCCGTGATCCTGTGGCCTGTGATCTGGCAGGCGATCTCACATCTGCGCTGGAACTGGTCGCCATGGTGCAATCGGTGCCGGAAGCTGATCGTGCGGTGGTAAATTTTGGTAAGCGTGATTGCGCCTTCGACGCCGGACTGCCGCAACCAGTCGCCCACTACCGCAACGGCAAATCACTGGCATTTGATCCACAGGCGATTCGCAGTACAGGCATTATGGATCAGCACTGCATGTTGCAACTGTCAGCTAATAGCGACGTGCAAGTGGGGGATATTCTGGTGTTTGGCACATCGCATCCGTGCCTGACCTTCGACAAATGGAAAACGTTGTTATTGGCTGATGACGACTACAACGTACTGGCAGAGCTGGATACGCTGTTTTGATAGCGCAGATGGCGGGTTCCTTCCCGCCATTAATTGTATGTATATCCTTAAGTATCTATCAGCTACTTATGGATCGAATATCATCATAGATTGACTGGCTGATCTCTACCCCCTGTTGCTCACTGCGCAATCGTGCCTGGTAGCGACGTTCTCCCGGCAGGCGCGCGCCCTGAGCCTGCATCTGACTAAACAGCGTTTCCGCCCTTGCCAGATGCCTCCCTGCATCCTCACCAAGAAAACGCTGCGGATCGAGTGCCAGGATCAACTCTCCACCATACGGCAAACCACCTGCACCGTTATCCCACGCAAGAGACTCAGCACTGGTCATATCGCCAATCAGTGGTCCCGCAATCAGCTCCACCATCGCTGCCAGTGCCGAACCTTTATGACCGCCGAAGGTTAACATTGCTCCGTCCAACACAGCTTGTGGATCGGTGGTGGCATTGCCATGGCTGTCGATCCCCCAACCTTCAGGAAGTGATTTCCCGGCTCGCTGATGTAACTGAATCTCCCCGCGTGCCGCCGCACTGGTCGCCATATCAAAAATAAATGGCGGCAGCTTGTCGCGCGGCCAACCAAACGCGATTGGGTTAGTACCAAAAAGAGGTTTGCCCCCCCCTTTCGGCGCAACCCAGGCATGGCTTGGCGTGGTCGCCAGCGCCACCAGTCCGGCTTCAGTCAGCGGTTCAACATCCGCAAATAAGGCGGAGTAGTGAACACAATGATTAATTGCCAGTGCTGCAATCCCGCACTGACGCGTTTTCTCGATCAGTAACGGTAGTGCCTGCTGATAAGCCAACAGCGAATAGCCACCTTTGGCATCGGCCTTAACGATTGCCGGAGCCTGAGATTCCACTGTCGGCAGAGCATCGGCAGAGACTTTCCCTTTTCGCAGCGTGTCAACAATCCCCAGCAGTCGCCATAAACCGTGCGAGGCACAACCGTCGCGCTCCCCGGCGGTAACGTTTTTCGCGATCACCACTGCATGTTGCTCACTAAATCCGTTACTAATGAGCGCATGATAGGCTAGTGCGTAAGCCTCTGATAACGAGAGGATTACTCTATCCATTTTCTACTCCTTTATTCTTCTTCATCCCCGTTAAAGTTCGCCCGAGGAAGACAGGTGTATGCGCCCCAGTAATAAATTCCCAACGACATCAGCGCGACGACGATAGTATCCCACGGGTGCCCTATAATGCCGCTACCGCCAAAGCTACCCAGCCAGGAAAACAGCATAATCAGGGCATAGAAGGCAATAAGCCACAATGAAGATTTAATCTGCTGCGCCAGGCTGACATGCTGAACAGGCACTTTCGACTTGCAACTCACGTAAACCACAAACATTACGATTTGTAGCCCCAGCAGCCAGGAAAGCGTCCCCCAACCAGACCAAAAAACAATCAGTGCGGAAATCATAAAAGAGAGTGGGCCAAGCACCGCAAAACCACGAACGCGGAACGGGCGCGGCATATCAGGTGCATTACGGCGCAGTCCTGCAGCTGTAACCGGCGCGATGGCGTAGCTCAGTACCAGAGCCGCAGAAACCACGCTAATCAATTGCTCCCACGACGGGAACGGTAGCGTCCAGAAGATAGATAAACCAAACGTCAGCCACAGTGCCGGACGTGGAATACCTGACTCCTTATCGATATGAGTAAAGGTTTTAAAGAATGTCCCCGCCTTCGCCCAGCCATAGATCACACGCGGTGTCGCATTCATGTAAATATTGCCAGTGCCGCTGGGAGACACAATAGCATCACATACCACCATAAATGCCAGCCAGCCCATCCCGAGAGTAATGGCGATATCGCGATATGGCAGCGAATAGTTCTTACTGATCTCCGCCCAACCACCACTTAGCGATTCAGTTGGAATACTGCCCAAAAAGGCGACCTGCAACAGAACGTAGATGATGGTCGAGAGAATTACCGAGAGGATCAGCGCAAATGGGATGGTACGTTGCGGATTTTGCGCCTCGCTGGCTACGGAGATAATCGGTGTCAGTCCAAGGTAAGCGAAGATAATCCCACCCGCGCTAATTGCCGCTTCCACTCCTGACATACCAAATGGAGCCATACCCTGTATATGCAGATTCTCCGGTTTGAAGAAGGCAAATAACGTTATTACCACCAGCAACGGCACCAGAAACTTCAGCACGCTAATAAAATTGTTCGAGCGAGCGAAAGTTTTAACACTGTAGTAGTTCAGGGCAAAAAAGAAGCACAACAGTAAGAACTGCACCACCCAGCCTAACAGCGTCGGGTCACTACTCCCCGTCTGCGTCAGCGCAGGAAACCAGGCGGCGGCATATTGCCGTGCGGCTACAATCTCAATGGAGATCAGGCTGGAGAAGGCAATCAGGGTAATAAAACCCAGCAGATAGCCCATCAATTCGCCGTGCGAAAATACCGGGTAACGAATAATACCGCCCGCGCGGGGAAGCGCCGCCCCCAGTTCGCAGTAAATAATCCCCAGTAGCAGCACCGCAAAACCGCCAATAACCCAGGAAGCAATCCCTGCTGGGCCAGCGATCGATGCGACATGGCTGGCAGCAAACAGCCAGCCAGAACCGAAAATCGCCCCCAGACCAATAAAGGTCAAGTCGGTGAGCGTTAACTGCTTTTTAAACTTCCCCGACTCAACAACGACGGTTTGCGTGCTTTGGGTAGAAGGAATTGTCATAGTGATGCCCTTCAATGAGTCAACAAGGAGGGAATGGCTTCCCGGGTCCACTGGCCGTTAACCAAGCGCAGCAGGTTTAATGGATTACTGTCCTGCAGCGCAGGCGGTAATAGTGCAGCGGGTGCATTTTGCAGGCATACCGGGCGCAGAAAACGAGTAATGGCCAGCGTGCCTACGGACGTGCCGCGCGCGTCGGTGGTTGCCGGGAACGGACCACCGTGTACCATGGCATCGCAAACCTCGACGCCGGTGGGATAGCCATTGAACAATACGCGTCCGGCTTTATCAGCCAACAATGGCAATAAACGACCAGCCAGTTGCCGGTCATCCTCATCCGCCTGAAGTGTGGCAGTAAGTTGCCCTTGCAGAGCGTTAATTACCTGCAACAACTCCGCTTCATCAGCGGCTTCAACCACAATCGCGAGCGGCCCGAACACTTCCTCCTGCAACAGAGGATCTTTTTCAAGTATGTTTGCCGCCTGAGCCTGATAGAGACGAGTTTCTGCACGTCCGGCTTGATGATTATCGTCCCCCGCCAAACACCGAATAGTCGGATGTTCTGCCAGTTTCTCCACGCTGTGGCGATAGTGCTCAAGCGTGGAGGCGTTTAGCATGAGTTGCGGTGTGGCGGCATTCACTTTCTCAACCAGTTGCTGTAAAAAGTCCGCGTTTTTCTCCCCTTTCAGCAACACAATCAGGCCTGGTTTAGTGCAGAACTGTCCACATCCCAACGTGAACGACGCGACTAAATCGCGGGCCAGCGTATCGGCACGTACTGATAGCGCCTGCGGCAGAATGAAAAAGGGATTGAGAGCCGACATTTCGGCAAAAACCGGTATCGGCTGTGGACGCTGTTGGGCCAAACGAAAGAGCGCCATGCCACCACGTAATGAGCCGGTAAAACCCACCGCCTGAATTGCGGGATGTTTCACCAGTTCAGCACCGATATCAGTACCGAAAATCATATTGAATACGCCTGCGGGCATGGCGCATTTAGTCACGGCACGAGCGATCGCTGATGCGATAATTTCTGCCGTTGCCATATGCCCAGGATGCGCTTTCACAACTACCGGGCATCCTGCCGCCAGTGCCGCTGCTGTATCACCACCGGCGATAGAAAAAGCGAGTGGAAAGTTGCTGGCACCAAATACCGCCACCGGCCCGAGAGCCGTTTTATACTGGCGCAAATCCGGTCGAGGCAGAGGCTGACGCTCCGGCAACGCAGTATCAATTCTTACCTCAAACAGATCGCCCCGACGTAATAACCCGGCAAACATGCGCATCTGCCCGCTGGTTCTTGCCCGCTCTCCCTGTAAACGCGCCAGGGGTAACGCTGTCTCCTGATGTGCCGTAGCGAACAGTTCGTCGCCTGCTGCATCAAGTTCATCGGCGATGGTTTCTAAAAAATCGGCACGTTGCCCGGCATTGGTCAGTGAATAGCACACAAAAGCCTGCTGCGCCGCAATAGCCGCCTGCTTGGCCTCCTCCACGGAGGCCGGGTAAAAACGTTGCCCGGTAGGTTCGCCATCCTGCGCTCGCAGGCTGACCAGCGACGGTTCACCGCTGGCAACACGTTGCCCGGCGATGAACTGTTGCCCGGTGAAAGGGAAAGTTTCAGTCATAATCTCTCCCCACCTCAAAGGCCCACGTCCGGCAGCGCAGGGCGAGTCGCCAGCGATTTCTCAACGATCGCCACAACCTGGGCACGCGTTTCGCCTTCCAGCGCCAGACGCGGCGGGCGAGTAACCTCACTGCCACGCCCCAACAGGGCTTCACACAGCTTGATACACTGCACCAGGTCAGGGCGCGCATCGAGATGTAGCAGTGGCATAAACCAGCGATAGAGCGCCATAGCCTCGGCAAAACGCTGTTGTTTTGCCAAACGGAACAACGTCTCACCTTCGCGTGGGAAGGCGTTTGACATCCCGGAAATCCAGCCTTCAGCGCCCACCGCAATGCTCTCAACCACGACATCGTCCAGCCCGGCAAACAGCACAAAGCGATCGCCTACCGCATTGCGAAGATCGATAAAGCGACGGGTATCACCAGAGGAATCTTTAAAGCAGACGATATTTTCGCAATCAGCTAGTGTTTCCAGGATATCAGGGGTGACATCGTTTTTATAAATCGGAGGGTTGTTATAGACCATGATCGGCAGGTCGGTCGCCATTGCCACACTGCGGAAGTGCGCTGCAGTTTCATGAGGCTTAGATGAGTAAACCAAAGCAGGCATCACCATAACGCCATCAACACCGACCTTCTCGGCCTCTTTTGCCATCGTCCGGGCAAAGGCAGTGGTGAACTCAGCAACCCCGGCAATCACCGGAATTTTTCCGCCAGCAGCATCTTTCGCTACTTCGATGATTTGCAGTTTTTCCTGAGTGGTAAGTGACGTGTTTTCTCCAACGCTGCCGCACACTACCAGGCCAGAAACCCCATCTTTAACCAAGTTTTTCATCACCGCATGTGTGGCATCCAAATCAAGTGAGTAATCACTACGGAACTGAGTGCTAACCGCCGGAAAAACGCCACTCCAGTTAATCGCTTTATTGCTCATCTTTGGTTTCCTTATTGTCAATCTGTTGCGCCAATGTGAATTAAAAGTGAATCCTCATTAACAGATTGACCTCTCCTTGCGCTGGCGGCTTGTCGATTTTCTTTCCCCAGGATGACGAAATTAGCACAATGCCCAGTTGTGATTTGTCGTGTTACCCCATCAACGTCATCCGAAAATCACGCGGAGTTGAGCCTGTCATCGCCTTAAATTGACGGCTGAACGCACTATGGTCGGTATAACCGCACTGCAAAGCGATATCGGTAATCGGCGTAGTTCCGGCAAGTAACTCGGTGGCCTTTTCCAGTCGAACTTTGTGGATCATCTGGCGAGGCGTCAGGTGAAAAATCCGCTTACAGTAGCGTTCAATTTGCGCCACAGACATTCCGCTTATTTCAGTCAACTCTTCCATAGAGATCGCACGGTAGTAGTGATTGCGAATGTGCTCATCGATGATCGCCAGGCGTTGCCAGGCTGGATGACGCGCATGTGCTTCCTGGAGATCATGTGAGATCCCCGCCATTCCGATCACACGCCCCTGCATATCGCGCAGTGCCAGTTTCTGCGTCAGACACCAGCCGCGTTCGCGACCGTTATAGAGATGCATCTCTAGTTGATCACGTAACGCACCCCCTTCGTGTAGCACACGCAGATCCTGTTCGGTATATCCTCGTCCCAATGCAGAAGGGAAAACATCTGCCGATGTCTTCCCCAGTAGCGATGTCACATTTTTAAACCCGCAGCGTCGCGCCAACGTCATATTGACTAACAGATAACGGGCCTGCATATCCTTAATAAAAAACACCACATTAGGAATGGCGTTGAGAAGTGGCGCAATCAGCGCCAGTGCATTTAACAACGCCTGAATATTTTGTGGACGCTGCCGCGCCAGCCCCTCGCAAATCTGACTAAGTTCATCAACGGCCAGCGCAGTTTCTTCACAAGGGGAAAACTCAAAAGTCTGATGACATATGCTGGACATAGTTGTTCCTCATAGCGATTGAGGATGAATGTTTATTAACCTTTGGTTAACATGACAAGTACTGAAAGTGCATTTTGCGATCCTTCCGTGTATTTCCACTTTCCGTTGCTCTCACTACTGACGAACGCTTGTTCCTGGTCTAACACATCACTAACAAAATGATTAATATTAAAAAAATATGACCACTCCTGGTGTCGCGAAATAATTCACTGTGCTGATTTCGTCATTTCCCTTGCAGAAACCCTTCAAGCGATAAAGTTGCAATTACGCCAGCATTTAGAAACATTTCGTTAACCACATGGAGCCAGAGCATGCATGTTCCTCACCAAATCACTGAACTCAGGGCTATCGACTCCCATACCGGAGGCGAGCCGACCCGGTTGATTATTGATGGCTTTCCCGATCTCGGTAGCGGCAGCATGGCCGAACGGCGCGAACGTTTTGCCCGGGAATTTGACTGTTGGCGCAAAGCCATAATTCTTGAGCCACGCGGCAACGACGTGCTGGTCGGCGCGCTACTGTGTGAGCCGCTTTCCCCTCATGCCACGGCGGGTGTCATCTTTTTCAATAATGCCGGATACCTGAATATGTGTGGGCACGGCACTATCGGGCTTGTTGCCTCACTGGCCTGGTTGGGTCGTATTAAACCGGGCGTTCATCGCATTGAAACCCCTGTCGGAGATGTAAACGCCACATTGCATGATGATGGCAGTGTGTCAGTTGAAAATGTTCCGGCCTGGCGCTGGCAAAAACAGGTAAGTGTGGAAACAGCGGTGGGTACAGTTACAGGAGATATCGCCTGGGGTGGTAACTGGTTTTTTCTTATTAATGATCATCCATTTGATATTGTGCCGGAACAAATCCCGCAGTTAACTGAATACGCTTGGGCTGTACGGGAAGGGCTCGATAATGCGGGGATCGTCGGTGAAAACGGTGGCATTATCGATCATATCGAACTTTTTGCCGATGACGATCAGGCGGATAGCCGTAGCTTCGTCCTTTGCCCAGGTAAAGCGTGGGATCGTTCTCCCTGTGGCACAGGCACCAGCGCCAAGCTGGCCTGTCTGGCAGAAGACGGAAAACACGCCCCCGGCGATAGCTGGCACCAGGCCAGTATTATTGGTAGCCAGTTTACGGCTCACTATACCCGCCATGGCGAGAAGATTATCCCCACCATTCGTGGAGAAGCCTGGGTATGCGGCGACAATCGCCTGCTCCTTAATCCGGACGATCCCTTCTGCTGGGGGATTAGCCTGTGAACAGCACGGAGGTCATTGTCATCGGCGCAGGCATCATCGGGGCCTCCTGCGCATGGCAACTGGCAAAACGTGGTGTGAGAGTCACGCTAATTGACGACGGCCGAGCCGGAGCTACAGCTGCAGGAATGGGGCATCTGGTCTGTATGGATGATGATCCCGCAGAACTGACGCTCTCTGCCTGGTCGCTGGAACTGTGGCGCACGTTGACGCCTCAGTTACCGGAAAGCTGTGCCTGGCGCGGCTGTGGCACATTGTGGCTGGCGGAAACACCAGAAGAACTGGAAATTGCCCGAGAGAAGCAGCGACGTCTGGCATCGCATGAGGTCAACAGCGAAATGCAAAGCGCCGCACAATTGGCTGAGCGGGAAGTTATGCTACGCCCGGGGTTATCCGGCGGGTTATGGGTGCCGGGCGATGGCATCGTCTACGCCCCAAACGTTGCCCGTTGGTTTATTGCCAATGCAGGCGATAAGCTGACACATCTGGTTGATCCGGCCATTCGTCTGGAAGAACCTACAGTGACATTACAGAGCGGTCGCCAATTACGTCGCCTGTGGCTTGGGGGCCAATGCGTTACTGGGGGAGCCATGGCTGCGCGCGAAGAAAGGCCAACTGGCGATTACCGATCGCTATGGTCCACTGGTCAATCACCAACTGGTTGAACTTGGCTACGGCGCCAGTGCTCACGGCGGGGGCACGTCAGTGGCCTTTAATGTGCAGCCTCGTCCCACCGGACAACTGCTGATTGGCTCTTCACGTCAGTTCGATAACGAGGATCGCGAACTGGACCTTCCACTCCTGGCCGCGATGCTGTCCAGAGCGCAACACTTTCTGCCGTCTCTGGCAACGCTCAATATTATTCGTTGCTGGAGCGGTTTTCGCGCCGCCTCGCAGGATGGTAATCCCCTTCTCGGCCCGCATCCTTCCCGTGCTGGCGTCTGGCTGGCTCTTGGTCATGAAGGGCTTGGAGTGACTACTGCCCCCGCCAGCGCGTCGCTGTTAGCCGCACAGTTGCTGGGTGAACGCAACCTCGTATCTCCTGCCCCCTGGCTACCCGCAAGACTTATCTCCCTGGAGGCCAGCGCATGAGTGGCACCATTAGAATTTTTATTGCCGGACAGCCCTGGTTTGTCCCGACGGGTATTAGCGTAGCGGCGGCACTGGCCTTAACTGATAACCCCATTACGCGCCTTTCGGTGAGCGGGCAACCACGTACGCCCTTCTGCGGCATGGGCGTTTGCCAGGAGTGTCGGGTGAGCGTTAATGGTCGTCGGGTACCCGGTTGTCAGACCCTTTGCCAGCCAGACATGCAGATTGAAAGGAGCGGATATGCAGACCTTACAGTGTGACATTTTAATTCTCGGTGCAGGCCCGGCGGGGCTATCAGCGGCTCTGGCCGCAGCAAAGTGCGATAAGCAGGTCATCATCCTTGATGATAATCCGCTTCCTGGCGGTCAAATCTGGCGCGATGGTTCACAAAGTCAGCTTCCTCCACTGGCCCGCCATTACCGTGATGCCGTTGCCAACGAATCGCGGATTCGTGTGCTCAACGGAGCGAGGTTAATCGCCCGCCGCAGCGAAAATTGTGTACTGTTCGAAACTGCAGAAGACTACGGCACAGTAAGCTGGAATAAGCTGATTCTCTGCTGCGGCGCACGTGAACTTGCATTACCGTTTCCAGGCTGGACGCTGCCCGGTGTCAGTGGCGCGGGTGGGCTACAGGCACAAATGAAACAGGGGCTGCACATGGCAAATCAAAAAGTGGTTATTGCCGGAAGTGGGCCACTATTACTGGCCGTTGCTGACACCGTTCGCCGTGCCGGAGGCGAAGTGGTGGCGATTGTGGAACAAGCCCCACGCGCAGCGCTATTGCGCTTTGGCTTCGGACTATGGCGTTGGCCGGGTAAGCTGCGCCAACTGGCGACACTATTTCCTCGTCGTTATCTCAGTGCAAGCCAGGTTATCGCTGCACACGGCGACGCCACATTGCGTGCTGTCACCCTCCGACACAATGGTAGGGAAATCACACTGCCATGCGACAAATTAGCTATTGGCTATGGTCTGGTGCCTAATCTTGAACCTGGGTTGTTCTTCAGTTGTGCCATCAGCAATGATGCCGTGCAGGTGGATGAACTGCAGCGAACCTCGGTTAAAAACATCTATGCAGCCGGTGAATGTACTGGATTTGGTGGCAGTGAACTGGCGCTGATAGAAGGTGAAATAGCCGGACTTTGTGCGGCCGATCGCGCCCATGAAACAAAGTTTCTGCAACAAAAACGCACCAGGTGGCAGCGCTTCGCCCTCACGCTTCATAAAACCTTTGCCCTGCCCGAAAGTCTCAAGCGCGTTGCGACACCAGAAACGCTGCTTTGCCGCTGCGAAGACATTCGCTGTGGCGATGTAGAGCAAGCACAAAGCTGGCTGCAGGCCAAATTAACGACCCGCTGCGGCATGGGAGCCTGTCAGGGGAGAACCTGCGCCGCTACCGCACGATGGTTGTACGGCTGGCCATTACTGGAACCGCGAGCCCCCCTTTCCCCCTCTCGCAGCGAAACGTTAATTGCCCTGGCGCAACAACCACCTTCGCCACATTAAATCCCTGATAATAATTTGGCGTTAAGGGCTTATCTGGTCTGGTAAATCTTACAAATTCAATATATTGCAGAATCTATCCAGGCCAGATAAGCGTAGCGCATCTGGCAATTATTGAGCCGTAAACGAGGAATCTACCCAGAAAAAATTTCGTGATCTCAATCACATATCCACCCGACGAATAATTCTTGCCCAACCGCTCACCGCCATTCCTGACCGCTTACGTCCCAAATATAACCACTCAGTTATTTACCTTACTTTACGCGCGCGTAACTCTGGCAACATCACTGCAGGATAGCGGTCAATTTACCTCCTCAAACGCAACGCAAACCTAGAACGGCTTCGGCCAACTATTAATCAATACATGCCAGGTTTTACTATGGATACTAAAAAGATATTCAAGCACATACCCTGGGTGATTCTTGGAATCATCGGTGCATTCTGCCTCGCGGTAGTTGCATTACGTCGGGGGGAGCACGTCAGCGCCCTGTGGATCGTGGTCGCCTCTGTGTCGGTGTATCTGGTGGCGTATCGCTACTACAGTCTGTACATCGCCCAGAAGGTGATGAAACTCGACCCCACGCGCGCGACGCCTGCGGTTATTAACAACGACGGTCTGAACTACGTTCCGACCAACCGTTACGTGTTGTTTGGTCACCACTTCGCCGCTATCGCCGGTGCTGGTCCGCTGGTTGGTCCGGTTCTCGCCGCGCAGATGGGCTACCTGCCGGGGATGATCTGGATCCTCGCCGGCGTGGTGCTGGCTGGGGCGGTACAGGACTTTATGGTGCTGTTTATCTCCTCTCGCCGTAACGGCGCATCTCTCGGTGAGATGATCAAAGAAGAGATGGGGCCAGTACCGGGGACTATCGCGCTGTTTGGCTGTTTCTTAATCATGATCATCATCCTTGCCGTCCTGGCACTGATTGTGGTTAAAGCCCTGGCCGAAAGTCCGTGGGGTGTCTTCACCGTTTGCTCAACCGTACCGATTGCGCTGTTTATGGGTATCTACATGCGCTTTATCCGTCCGGGGCGTGTGGGTGAAGTCTCTGTTATTGGTATCGTGCTGCTGGTTGCCTCTATCTACTTCGGTGGCGTAATTGCTCACGATCCGTACTGGGGTCCGGCACTGACCTTTAAAGACACCACCATTACCTTCGCACTGATTGGCTATGCGTTTGTTTCCGCACTGCTGCCGGTGTGGCTGATCCTCGCACCGCGCGACTATCTGGCAACCTTCCTGAAAATCGGCGTTATCGTCGGCCTGGCGCTGGGTATCGTGGTGCTGAACCCGGAACTGAAAATGCCTGCGATGACCCAGTACATTGACGGTACTGGCCCGTTGTGGAAAGGCGCACTGTTCCCGTTCCTGTTCATCACCATCGCCTGTGGTGCGGTATCTGGCTTCCACGCGCTGATCTCTTCCGGTACGACACCGAAACTGCTGGCTAACGAAACCGACGCGCGTTTCATTGGCTACGGCGCAATGCTGATGGAGTCCTTCGTGGCGATTATGGCGCTGGTTGCTGCGTCCATCATCGAACCGGGTCTTTACTTCGCGATGAATACCCCGCCTGCGGGCCTTGGCATCACCATGCCTAACCTGCATGAAATGGGTGGCGAGAACGCGCCGATCATCATGGCGCAGCTGAAAGACGTTACCGCACACGCGGCAGCGACTGTAAGCTCCTGGGGCTTCGTGATTTCGCCAGAGCAGATCCTGCAAACCGCGAAAGACATTGGTGAGCCTTCTGTTCTGAACCGTGCAGGTGGTGCGCCGACGCTGGCGGTAGGTATCGCTCACGTGTTCCACAAAGTGCTGCCGATGGCTGACATGGGCTTCTGGTATCACTTCGGTATTCTGTTCGAAGCCCTGTTCATCCTGACCGCGCTGGATGCGGGTACCCGTTCTGGCCGCTTTATGCTGCAAGACCTGCTGGGTAACTTCATCCCGTTCCTGAAAAAAACCGACTCTCTGGTTGCCGGTATCATCGGTACTGCGGGCTGTGTGGGTCTGTGGGGCTACCTGCTGTATCAGGGCGTGGTCGATCCGCTGGGCGGCGTTAAGAGCCTGTGGCCGCTGTTCGGTATCTCCAACCAGATGCTGGCAGCCGTGGCGCTGGTACTGGGCACCGTTGTACTGATTAAGATGAAGCGCACCCAATACATCTGGGTGACTGTTGTTCCGGCTGTATGGCTGCTTATCTGCACCACCTGGGCGCTGGGCCTGAAACTGTTCAGCACCAACCCGCAGATGGAAGGCTTCTTCTACATGGCAAGCCAGTACAAAGAGAAGATTGCTAACGGTACTGACCTGACGGCACAGCAGATTGCCAACATGAACCACATCGTTGTGAACAACTACACCAACGCAGGCCTGAGTATTCTGTTCCTGATTGTGGTGTACAGCATCATCTTCTACGGTTTCAAAACCTGGTTGAAGGTGCGTAACAGCGACAAACGTACTGACAAAGAAACACCGTACGTTCCAATCCCGGAAGGCGGCGTGAAGATCTCTTCGCACCACTAACCGTGTTTAGCCCCGCTTTGGCGGGGCTTTGTTCTTATCAGAGTGAACTATGTTTGGTAACTTAGGTCAGGCAAAAAAATATCTCGGCCAGGCGGCGAAGATGTTGATTGGCATTCCAGACTACGACAACTACGTCGAGCATATGAAGACCAACCATCCCGACAAGCCGTACATGAGCTATGAAGAATTCTTCCGCGAACGCCAGAACGCACGCTACGGCGGCGATGGTAAAGGCGGTATGCGCTGTTGTTAATGGAGAGAGCATGAACCCGATTGCAGTTACCCTACTCACCGGTTTTTTAGGCGCAGGCAAAACCACCCTGCTACGCCATATTCTTAATGAACAGCACGGCTACAAAATTGCCGTGATTGAAAACGAATTCGGCGAAGTCTCCGTTGATGATCAACTGATTGGCGACCGCGCCACGCAGATCAAAACGCTGACCAACGGCTGCATCTGTTGTTCGCGCTCCAACGAGCTGGAGGACGCGCTACTCGACCTGCTGGATAATCTCGACAAGGGCAATATTCAGTTCGACCGTCTGGTCATTGAATGCACCGGCATGGCCGATCCCGGCCTGATTATTCAGACCTTTTTCTCCCATGAGATTTTATGCCAGCGTTACCTGCTGGACGGCGTGATTGCGCTGGTGGATGCGGTACATGCCGATGAGCAGATGAACCAGTTCACCATCGCCCAGTCACAGGTTGGCTACGCCGACCGCATTCTGCTGACCAAAACCGACGTCGCAGGCGAAGCAGAAAAACTGCGTGAACGCCTGGCGCGCATCAACGCCCGCGCACCGGTCTACACCGTCACCCACGGCGACATCGATCTGGGCCTGCTGTTCAACACCAACGGTTTTATGCTGGAAGAAAACGTCGTCAGCACCAAACCGCGTTTCCACTTTATCGCGGATAAACAAAACGATATTTCGTCGATTGTGGTGGAACTGGATTACCCGGTAGATATCAGCGAAGTTTCCCGCGTGATGGAAAACCTGCTGCTGGAGTCGGCGGATAAACTGCTGCGTTACAAAGGAATGCTGTGGATTGACGGCGAACCTAATCGCCTGCTGTTCCAGGGCGTCCAGCGCCTCTACAGCGCCGACTGGGACCGCCCGTGGGGCGATGAAAAACCGCATAGCACGATGGTGTTTATCGGGATTCAGCTGCCAGAGGAAGAGATTCGGGCTGCGTTTGCGGGGTTGAGGAAGTAAGGGGTTATGGGCCGGATAAGGCGCAGCCGCATCCGGCCTGATATTTCACTCAAAATAGTCCATATCCAGTTTCGGCACCTTCAACAAACGTGAAGAAACCCCTACTTCGTTTTCGATCATTAAGTGCACCAGGCGTTCCCCATCAACCAACACCATACCCTCGACGGATTGGGCAAAGTCACGCGCCTGAGAAGTAAATCCAGAAGTGGTAATAAACACCCCACGTTTCGCTTTTTGCCCAGCCAGTGCGCCGTAAAATGCCTGTAATTCTGGCCTGCCTACAGTATTCTGCCAACGTTTTGCCTGAACATAAACTTTCTCCAGGCCAAGTTTATCAAGCGATATCACCCCATCGATGCCACCATCTCCAGTACCGCCAACACGCTGCAAATCATCACGGTGGCCGCCATACCCCAGGCGATGCAAAACATCCAGAACAATGACTTCAAAGCGCGAAGGAGAAACCTGCAATAAGTTTTCCAGAACCTCATCAGCCACCGCATCACGAAGCTCTTTTAGCGCCTGATCTAACCGATCGTCCGGGCTGCTCTTTGCAAGTTCTTCATGATCGGGAGAGTCGGCTTTCGGATCTAAATCGACGGCATCCGGCCGTGACTTAAGTTTGACATTCACAAAAGCGAAGGCCAGATGGTTCGTCTCCTGCTCCGTCATTGGCTGGGGATGAGACGCAACCCAGTCAAAACCCGCAGGAGTCAGGCACCATTTGCCACGCGACAAACTTTGCGACAACCCGGCACGTTTTAAACGGTCATGCGCCCAGCCTGCACGATTTTTATAAACAAGTTGTCCGCTGGTAATGACTTTCGCTCGCTGGCTGTCATCCAGTCCTAATGCATCCGCGGCAGCCTCATGAACATCACGCGCGGCTGCACCTTCCGGTTTTGTTGCCAGATAACGCAGAACAGGTTCAATAAATTTGTCATAGGTAGGAACCGTCATAGTACATCCTTGCAGAATCAGGTAGATGTTTTTCGGCTACTATAACACTACCAAAATAGACGAACACGTTAGAAATGAGTCAGTTGCTGTGACCGTGGTCATTGCCCGGAAAGGTACAGAAAGCTAAGATGAGATGTTATGGGCCTTAAATATTTGGACAGGCCCGCACAGCAATGGATTAATAACAATGATGAATAAATCCAACTTCGAATTCCTGAAGGGCGTCAACGACTTCACTTATGCCATCGCCTGTGCGGCGGAAAATAACTACCCGGATGATCCCAACACGACGCTGATTAAAATGCGTATGTTTGGCGAAGCCACAGCGAAACATCTTGGTCTGTTACTCAACATCCCCCCTTGTGAGAATCAACACGATCTCCTGCGTGAACTCGGCAAAATCGCCTTCGTTGATGACAACATCCTCTCTGTATTTCACAAATTACGCCGCATTGGTAACCAGGCGGTGCACGAATATCATAACGATCTCAACGATGCCCAGATGTGCCTGCGACTCGGGTTCTGCCTGGCTGTCTGGTACTACCGTCTGGTCACTAAAGATTATGACTTCCCGGTGCCGGTGTTTGTGTTGCCGGAACGTGGTGAAAACCTCTATCACCAGGAAGTGCTGACGCTAAAACAACAGCTTGAACAGCAGGTGCGAGAAAAAGCGCAGACTCAGGCAGAAGTCGAAGCGCAACAGCAGAAGCTGGTTGCCCTGAACGGCTATATCGCCATTCTGGAAGGCAAACAGCAGGAAACCGAAGCGCAAACCCAGGCTCGCCTTGCGGCACTGGAAGCACAGCTCGCCGAGAAGAACGCGGAACTGGCAAAACAGACCGAACAGGAACGTAAGGCTTACCACAAAGAAATTACCGATCAGGCCATCAAGCGCACACTCAACCTTAGCGAAGAAGAGAGTCGCTTCCTGATTGATGCGCAACTGCGTAAAGCAGGCTGGCAGGCCGACAGCAAAACCCTGCGCTTCTCCAAAGGCGCACGTCCGGAACCCGGCGTCAATAAAGCCATTGCCGAATGGCCGACCGGAAAAGATGAAACGGGTAATCAGGGCTTTGCGGATTATGTGCTGTTTGTCGGCCTCAAACCCATCGCGGTGGTAGAGGCGAAACGTAACAATATCGACGTTCCCGCCAGGCTCAATGAGTCGTATCGCTACAGTAAATGTTTCGATAATGGCTTCCTGCGGGAAACCTTGCTTGAGCACTACTCACCGGATGAAGTGCATGAAGCAGTGCCAGAGTATGAAACCAGCTGGCAGGACACCAGCGGCAAACAACGGTTTAAAATCCCCTTCTGCTACTCGACCAACGGGCGCGAATACCGCGCAGCAATGAAGACCAAAAGCGGCATCTGGTATCGCGACGTGCGTGATACCCGCAATATGTCGAAAGCCTTACCCGAGTGGCACCGCCCGGAAGAGCTGCTGGAAATGCTCGGCAGCGAACCGCAAAAACAGAATCAGTGGTTTGCCGATAACCCTGGCATGAGCGAGCTGGGCCTGCGTTATTATCAGGAAGATGCCGTCCGCGCGGTTGAAAAGGCAATCGTCAAGGGGCAACAAGAGATCCTGCTGGCGATGGCGACCGGTACCGGTAAAACCCGTACGGCAATCGCCATGATGTTCCGCCTGATCCAGTCCCAGCGTTTTAAACGCATTCTCTTCCTTGTCGACCGCCGTTCTCTTGGCGAGCAGGCGCTGGGGGCGTTTGAAGATACGCGTATTAACGGCGACACCTTCAACAGCATTTTCGACATTAAAGGGCTGACGGATAAATTCCCGGAAGACAGCACAAAAATTCACGTTGCCACCGTACAGTCGCTGGTGAAACGCACCCTGCAATCAGATGAACCGATGCCGGTGGCCCGTTACGACTGTATCGTCGTTGACGAAGCGCATCGCGGCTATATTCTCGATAAAGAGCAGACCGAAGGCGAACTGCAGTTCCGCAGCCAGCTGGATTACGTCTCTGCCTACCGTCGCATTCTCGATCACTTCGATGCGGTAAAAATCGCTCTCACCGCCACTCCGGCGCTACATACGGTGCAGATTTTCGGCGAGCCGGTTTACCGTTATACCTACCGTACCGCGGTTATCGACGGTTTTCTGATCGACCAGGATCCGCCTATTCAGATCACCACCCGCAACGCGCAGGAGGGGGTTTATCTCTCCAAAGGCGAGCAAGTAGAGCGCATCAGCCCGCAGGGGGAAGTGATCAATGACACCCTGGAAGACGATCAGGATTTTGAAGTCGCCGACTTTAACCGTGGCCTGGTGATCCCGGCGTTTAACCGCGCCGTCTGTAACGAACTCACCAATTATCTTGACCCGACCGGGTCACAAAAAACGCTGGTCTTCTGCGTCACTAATGCTCATGCCGATATGGTGGTGGAAGAGCTGCGTGCCGCGTTCAAGAAAAAGTATCCGCAACTGGAGCACGACGCGATCATCAAGATCACCGGTGATGCCGATAAAGACGCGCGCAAAGTGCAGACCATGATCACCCGCTTCAATAAAGAGCGGCTGCCCAATATCGTGGTAACCGTCGACCTGCTGACGACCGGCGTCGATATTCCGTCGATCTGTAATATCGTGTTCCTGCGTAAAGTACGCAGCCGCATTCTGTACGAACAGATGAAAGGCCGCGCCACACGCTTATGCCCGGACGTGAATAAAACCAGTTTTAAGATTTTTGACTGTGTCGATATCTACAGCACGCTGGAGAGCGTCGACACCATGCGTCCGGTGGTGGTGCGCCCGAAGGTGGAACTGCAAACGCTGGTCAATGAAATTACCGATTCAGAAACTTATAAAATCACCGAAGCGGATGGCCGCAGCTTTGCCGAGCACAGCCATGAACAACTGGTGGCGAAGCTCCAGCGTATCATCGGTCTGGCCACGTTTAACCGTGACCGCAGCGAAACGATAGATAAACAGGTGCGTCGTCTGGATGAGCTATGCCAGGACGCGGCGGGCGTGAACTTTAACGGCTTCGCCTCGCGCCTGCGGGAAAAAGGGCCGCACTGGAGCGCAGAAGTCTTTAACAAACTGCCTGGCTTTATCGCCCGTCTGGAAAAGCTGAAAACGGACATCAACAACCTGAATGATGCGCCGATCTTCCTCGATATCGACGATGAAGTGGTGAGTGTAAAATCGCTGTACGGTGATTACGACACGCCGCAGGATTTCCTCGAAGCCTTTGACTCGCTGGTGCAACGTTCCCCGAACGCGCAACCGGCATTGCAGGCAGTTATTAATCGCCCGCGCGATCTCACCCGTAAAGGGCTGGTCGAGCTCCAGGAGTGGTTTGACCGCCAGCACTTTGAGGAATCTTCCCTGCGCAAAGCATGGAAAGAGACGCGCAATGAAGATATCGCCGCCCGGCTGATTGGACATATTCGCCGCGCTGCGGTGGGCGATGCGCTGAAACCGTTTGAGGAACGTGTCGATCACGCGCTAACGCGCATTAAGGGCGAAAACGACTGGAGCAGCGAGCAATTAAGCTGGCTCGATCGTTTGGCACAGGCGCTGAAAGAGAAAGTGGTGCTCGACGACGATGTCTTCAAAACCGGCAACTTCCACCGTCGCGGCGGGAAGGCGATGCTGCAAAGAACCTTTGACGATAATCTCGACAACCTGCTCGATAAATTCAGCGATTATATCTGGGACGAGCTGGCCTGACACGTATACACTTCATCCTTCAGGCTGCCTCTGCGTTGGCTGCGCTCGTTCACCCCGGTCACGTACTTCTGTACGCTCCCGGGGATTCACTCACTTGCCGCCTTGATGCAACCTGAATGATTTTGTGTATATTACCCTCGGCAATTTCTTCTTCTGCGGCCCGATGAATTTGGGCCGCTGCTTAATTTACGGAACTCACAATGAACAATAACGATCTGGTCGCGAAGCTGTGGAAGCTGTGCGACAACCTGCGCGATGGCGGCGTTTCCTATCAAAACTACGTCAATGAACTCGCCTCGCTGCTGTTTTTGAAAATGTGTAAAGAGACCGGACAGGAAGCGGAGTACCTGCCGGTAGGCTACCGCTGGGATGACCTGAAATCCCGCATCGGCCAGGAGCAATTGCAGTTCTACCGTAACCTGCTGGTGCATCTGGGAGCCGACAATCAAAAGCTGGTGCAGGCGGTGTTCCAGAACGTCAACACCACCATTACCCAGCCAAAACAGTTGACCGAACTGGTCAGCAATATGGATTCACTGGACTGGTACAACGGCGCGCACGGTAAGTCACGCGATGACTTCGGCGATATGTACGAGGGTCTGTTGCAGAAGAACGCGAATGAAACCAAGTCTGGTGCAGGCCAGTACTTCACCCCGCGTCCGTTGATTAAAACCATTATTCATCTGCTGAAACCGCAGCCGCGTGAAGTGGTGCAGGACCCGGCGGAAGGTACGGCGGGCTTTTTGATTGAAGCCGACCGCTATGTTAAGTCGCAAACCAATGATCTGGACGACCTTGATGGCGACACGCAGGATTTCCAGATCCACCGCGCGTTTATCGGCCTCGAACTGGTGCCCGGCACCCGTCGTCTGGCACTGATGAACTGCCTGCTGCACGACATTGAAGGCAACCTCGACCACGGCGGCGCAATCCGTCTGGGCAACACCCTGGGTAGCGACGGTGAAAATCTGCCGAAGGCGCATATTGTCGCCACTAACCCGCCGTTTGGCAGCGCCGCAGGCACCAATATTACCCGCACCTTTGTTCACCCGACCAGCAACAAACAGTTGTGCTTTATGCAGCATATTATCGAAACGCTGCACCCCGGCGGTCGTGCGGCGGTCGTGGTGCCGGATAACGTGCTGTTTGAAGGCGGTAAAGGCACCGACATTCGTCGTGACCTGATGGATAAGTGTCATCTGCACACCATTCTGCGTCTGCCGACCGGTATTTTTTACGCGCAGGGCGTGAAAACCAACGTGTTGTTCTTTACCAAAGGGACGGTGGCGAATCCGCATCAGGATAAGAACTGCACCGATGATGTGTGGGTGTACGACCTGCGGACCAATATGCCGAGCTTCGGCAAGCGCACGCCGTTTACCGACGAGCATTTGCAGCCGTTTGAGCGGGTGTATGGCGAAGACCCGCACGGTTTAAGCCCGCGTAGCGAAGGTGACTGGGAATTCGACGCAGAAAAAAGTGAAATTGCCGACAGCGAAGAGAACAAAAACACCGATCAGCATCTTGCTACCAGCCGCTGGCGCAAGTTCAGCCGCGAGTGGATCCGCACTGCGAAATCCGATTCGCTGGATATCTCCTGGCTGAAAGATAAAGACAGCATCGACGCCGACAGCCTGCCGGAACCGGATGTGTTAGCGGCAGAAGCGATGGGCGAACTGGTGCAGGCGCTGGGCGAACTGGATGCGCTGATGCGTGAACTGGGGGCGAGCGATGAGGCGGATGCACAGCGTCAGTTGCTGGAAGAAGCGTTTGGTGGGGTGAAGGAATGAGTGCGGGGAAATTGCCGGAGGGGTGGGTTAGTACATCCATAGAAAACATTTCTGTAAAATGTTCTCAGCGAGTTCCTGCAGAGAACGAAGAATTTATTTATGTTGATATTGGAAGCATAAACCGCGAGCTAAAGTTTATTGAAACCCCTCAATATCTTTCTGGTAAAAATGCTCCAAGTCGAGCAAGAAAGGTTATTAAGGCAGGAGATGTAATTGTTTCCTTGACTAGGCCTAATTTAAATGCTGTTGCCTTAGTCGATGAAAAATATGATAATCAAATTGCCTCAACTGGATTTGAAGTTATACATCCGGTACAAGTCGAAAGTAAGTATATTTTTGGACTAGTTCGCTCGCGTCATTTCATTGATTCTATTTCTGGTTTAGTGCAGGGAGCTTTGTATCCTGCGGCGAAGTCCAGTGATGTTCAATCTTATGAATTTCCGCTGCCACCACTTGCCGAACAAAAAATCATCGCGGAAAAACTCGATACGCTGCTGGCGCAGGTAGGCAGCACCAAAGCACGTCTTGAGCAAATCCCACAAATCCTGAAACGTTTTCGTCAGGCCATTCTTGCGACAGCAATGAATGGAAAACTAACCGAAGACTGGAAGAAAGATAATCCATCACTTTTCACCAAATGGAATAAAAGCAATATTGGTGAACTTGCACAGGTTGCTACAGGTAAAACGCCTAAAAGAACAGATGATAGATATTGGGAAAATGGAACAATTCCCTGGTTAACAAGTTCAAGCACCGGGAAAATATTTGTAGAAAATGCAGATCAATTTATTTCAGATATTGCATTGCGCGAATGTACGCTTAAGATTTTTTCACCTGGAACGCTTTTACTAGCAATGTATGGTGAGGGAAAAACACGTGGACAAGTCACTGAATTAAAAATAAGTGCCACATGTAACCAAGCTTGTGCCGCTATAATTTGTGATGAAGATAAAATTAATCGACAATTTTTAAAAATGAGATTAATGGAGAATTATCAAGAAACAAGGAAAGTTGCTGCAGGCGGTAACCAACCAAATCTTAATCTAAATAAAGTCCGGGAGATACCTATCTTACTTCCCTCTCTCCCCGAACAACACGAAATCGTTCGCCGCGTCGAACAACTCTTCGCCTACGCCGACACCATAGAAAAACAGGTCAACAACGCCTTAGCCCGCGTTAACAACCTGACGCAATCCATCCTGGCAAAAGCGTTCCGTGGTGAGCTCACCGCACAGTGGCGGCCCGAAAACCCGGAATTAATCAGCGGAGAAAACAGTGCCGCCGCGTTGCTGGAAAAAATCAAAGCTGAACGCGCAGCCAGCTGGGGTAAAAAAGCCTCGCGTAAAAAATCCTGATCATTATTTTCTGGCGCACCTTTCCGGTGCGCTTTTTATTATTTCACGCCAATCATAACTCACAAAAATATATTTTAAATCACTCCAGAAATTACCCATTTTATTCTATTTTTAGCTGGACTTTCCCTGTATTTACTGATGATATGTCCAGGTATTTAGCGCGGT
>OGJC01000668.1_pt1 | contig 25663 bp, 19 predicted proteins | sample 1571941 | NCBI WGS metagenome assembly OGJC01 (sample SAMEA2582100, study PRJEB24529) | metagenome | biome: Human gut stool | place: China | collected 2011 | reverse complement strand
TGTAGACCTCTTACAAGCGGTTGCGGTCCAGATAGTCCAGCATCGACTGATCCCAGCCTAGCGCTTGTTCGCGGGGGAAATGGCCTTTTATCACCGCACAACCGCGACGTTTAATCTGTTCGCGCTGCTCTGCAGTAACATGACCTGCTTTGATATCGGCATAAGACAGCACCGGCCAGACGGCATCGCCCTGTGCTTTGAGTGCGTTGATTTCAGCCACTCGCGTGGCAATGTCATCGCTTAGCTGATTAAAGATCTGCTGGACGTCGCCAAGCTGCGCCCGCAGCGCGTGCTTCATCTGACGGATAGCTGCTTTGTGATCGGCAGGCAATGTGTCGCTGGTAAAAGTAGAAGCCATAACCACCTCTCATTAACTTTCATTCGAAACCATTCTGATTTGCATGTGACAATATAAGTTATAAATAAGTTAATGCAAGTTTAATGATTTGATGTGATGTACAGGATGTAAAAAGAAGGGAAAACCGGAGCGCACGGCTCCGGTAGAGAGGGCAGCTGTTAAAAGGGGATGTGTTATCCAGCACCGCCTGAATCACATTCAGCGCGCCTTCATGATTATTATCATCGGTAGCGTAACGGGCGATTTGTTTAATGTTTTCCGCAGCATTGCCCATCGCAAAGGAATAACGCGCCATTTTCAGCATCTCCGCATCGTTACCGCTGTCGCCAATCGCTACCACATTTTGCGGTGACAGATCCCAGCGTTTCAGTAACCGCGAAATACCGTTTGCTTTATGTAGACCGGGAATAATCAGGTCGATAAAGCCAAAACCACTGGTAACGGGTTTCATAATGCCATCGAGCGCTACGTGCAGTTTGTCGATCACTAACGGGATTTGTTCATCCGGCAGGTTGAGCGAAAACTTGAACAGTACGTCGTCAATCTCCTGATAATCTTTTACAGGTTTCAGGCGATGGTAGTGTTTTGCCATCAGTGCGACAAATGCTTCGGGGGCATTTTCGCTGACATATGCACTTTGCAGACCGCAGGCGACAAAATTGAGTTGCTTATCTTTTAGCAACTCGCCAATAACAATCCGCGATTCATGTCGGGTCAGTTCGCCGTGGAACAACTGCTTGCCATGTTCGTAAACCAGTGCGCCGTTTTCCGCGACAAAAGAGATCTCATCCTTTAGCTCAGGAAAGAATGAAATAAGCTGGTAATACTGATTACCGCTGGCAACAACGAACTTAATGCCGCGCTTTTTCAGTTCCTGATATTGCGCCATAAAACGTGGTTGGTTGTACGTTTTGGCGTCGTTAAGAAAAGTACCGTCCATGTCTGTGACGATAACTTTTACGCTCATAGGTGTGCTCCTGGCTCGAAAATGAAACCGTAACAGTGTAATAACAATGTGACGCAGAGCACAAATTATATTTCGAATGAAAGTAAGGATGAAATTGATGATGTGAATGATTTAGCCCGGCGACGACGCCGCCGGGCCGAGGAGATTACAGCATATGTTCAGTACGGGCGATGATATCGTCCTGAGCGTCTGGAGAGAGCGCGGTGAAGAACGCGGAATAGCCCGCGACACGCACTACCAGATCGCGATACTGATCGGGATGTTTTTTCGCATCCAGCAGCGTTTCGCGGGAAACGATGTTGTACTGAATATGCCAGCCTTTATGCACTTCAAAGAAGGTACGCAGCAGGATCATCAGTTTCTGCTTGTCAGATTCGTTCTCCAGCGTTGCCGGATTCAGTTTCTGGTTGAGCAACACGCCGCCGAGAATCGCTGCCGTAGGCAGTTTACCCACTGAGCCAATGACCGCAGTAGGGCCAAGATGGTCAGTACCGGAGGCCGGGCTTGCGCCTTCTGCCAGCGGGGTGTGGGCTTTACGCCCGTCCGGTGTTGCCATAGTCTGCGCGCCAAACGGTACGTTAGCGGAGATTGATGACGTACCCGCGTAATAGTTGCCGCCAACCGGACCACGACCGTAGCGCGGATTATGGTACTGTTTCAGTTCGTCGATATAGGTCTGATAAGCGCGAGCCAGCAGCGTATCGACAGTATCATCGTCGTTGCCGTACTTCGGCGCACCGTTAATCAGCCGCTGACGCAGCTGCTCGTGAGTCAGGCCGTCGAAGTCATCTGCCAGTGCGGCAGCAAGCTGTTGCTGACCAATCGCACCTTGTTCAAACACCAGTTTCTTCACTGCCGCCAGGCTGTTGCCGAGGTTGGCAATGCCGACCTGCAGGCCAGAAACCCAGTCATATTTCGCGCCGCCTTGCTTGATACTTTTCGCTCGCTTAATACAGTCATCCACCAGCGCCGAGCAGAGAATATCGTGCACGTTCTCTTCCAGCATGGTGTCGACGACATATTCGATTTCGATTGATTTGCGGGTGTAGTAACGGATTTGCGTATCCCACGCGTCCATCACTTCATCGAAGTTGTTGAAGTTACCTGCCGACAACGCTTTTTCTTGTGGCAGGAACACTTTGCCGCTGGTGGCATCACGACCACCTTCCAGCGCCGCCAGCATCACGCGGGCGAAGTTGATAAAGCTCATGCCGGTACAGCGATAGCCCCATTTGCCACCGACGGCGGTTTCTATACAACCAATCGCTGCGTAGTCATAAGCGTCCTGCGGTTCAATACCGAGTTTAATAAATTCCGGGATCACGATTTCGTCGTTGTTGAACGCCGGCATCCCGAAGCCGCAACGGATCACCTGTACGCAGGCGTCGAGGAAATCGTTGCTCATTCCTGCATGGTAACGCACGCTGAGGTTAGGCTGAGTGGAACGCAGGCGACCGCAGGATTCGAGGATCGCGTAAGAGAGTGGATTCACCGCGTCCATTGGTTGACCATCAACCAGATTTTGCCCGCCAATAGTGACGTTCTGATACAGCGGACTTCCCGCAGAGGCTTTTGAGTGTGAGCCGGAGCGGATCTTGTTCACTTCCAGCAGTTTCAGCCAGCAGCTATGCAGCATCTCGATGGCGTGTTCGCGATCCAGCGTCTGGTTGAGTTCAACGTCGCGGCGATAGTACGGGTAGAGATACTGGTCCATACGACCAAACGATACCGAGTGACCGTTAGATTCGATCTGCAAAATCAACTGGATGAAGTAACACAGTTGCAGCGCCTGCCAGAAAGTCTGCGGCGGCTGGTGGGCGATAAGATCGCAGTTTTCTGCCATCGCCAGCAGTTCATCGCGACGGCTTTCGCGGGTTTCGGTCGCGGCCATTTCACGCGCCAGGGCAGCGAAACGTTCAATGTGTTCACTGACTGCCACCAGCACGATATCAATCGCTTTCAGGAATTGCTCACCGTGTAAATCTTCCAGCACCGTCAGGTTGATGCGCGAGCGACGTTCCGCTACTTTCTCGCGCAGACCATCAAGCCCTTTTTCCAGCAGCAGCGGGAAATTCACCGCCAGGTGCGCATCGCCGGAGGTCATATTGCCTTCCGCTTTAATGATTCCGGTCGCCAGCAGACCTTTTTGCTCATCGGTAAACATGCCGTAGCAGCGATCCTGTACGGTCTGACCGCGCCACCACGGGCACACTTCATGCAGAACGCGTTTGTTCTCTTCGCTCACCGCAAAGCCAGCACCGGGACGATCTGCCAGATCATCAATCTCTTTTTCGATCCACGAGACAGTATATTCCGGGAAGATCGGCGCGGCGCGAACTTCGCTTGCCTGGTTGCCAATGATCAACTCATCGTGTTTGATCCAGATGGTGCGATTCGCCAGGTGATGCGCCAGTGCCAGCGCGCGACGTACCGGGATCGGCTTATCGAGATGTTGTTGATACATCTCGGTATAGTGCTGCGCGCGCTCGGTACAGACTGGCGGTTTCACAATATGCACCAGCGCATTTTTGTGCGCTTTAATGCGGTCGCTGAGCGTGTCCAGTTTCAGTGTGGTCATGGTTGTTATCCTCGTAAGGTCGCGGTTAACCCTTTCTGGCAGGCATACTGCTGGGCAAAGTCGAGCAGTTCTGGCGCATCAAGCGGTTTTTCCGGGGCGTCATAGGGCAGATTAAGTAAGTGATATTTGTTGATGCCCAGCGTGTGGTAGGGCAGAAAATGAATTTCGCCAACGTGCAGCTCGTCGGCGGCAAAATCGGTAATGGCTTTTACAGAGGTTTCGTCGGCATTAAAGCCCTGAATCAGCGGCACGCGGATAATGATTTTTTTGCCGGCTGCGGCGAGTTTTTTCAGGTTATCCAGCACTCTGGCGGCGTTACCGTCGGTCCACTGTTTAAACGGCGCGTCGGCAACGTGTTTTAAATCGGCAAGAAACAGATCGATATAGGGCAGAGAAGGGGCGATATATTTCCACGGCACATGCAGACAGGTTTCTACCGCAGTATGAATGCCTGCCTCGTGGCTGGCTTGCAGTAGCGCCATCGCCATTTCCGGCTGCATAAAGGGCTCACCACCCGAAAGCGTTAAACCGCCGCCGCTGCGATCGTAAAACGGTTTATCGCGCAGAACGGTCGTCATGATCTCCTCAACGCTTTTCACTTCACCACACACGGTTAATGCCTGTGTCGGACAGCAGTCGGTTAACGCCGTCAGATGCTCCGGGGTTAACTTTTCCCGATGAATAAGCAAACCATTCAGCGCGCGCTCAATCACTTCCGGCGCGGCCTTAGCGCACAGCTCGCAGCCTTCCAGACACAGTCGTGCGTCATACAGCAGATCCTGCGTGCGGGCGCGGCTTTCCGGGTTCTGACACCAGCGGCAGCCCAGCGAACAGCCTTTAAGAAATACGACCGTGCGGATACCGGGGCCATCATGGGTCGAGTAGCGCTGAATATTGAAAATCATAGTTGCCTCTCTATTTCGTTCAAGCATTAAAATACTTTCGAATGAAAGTTAGATTGATGTGCGTCAACTGTTCAGAGAGTTTTCCCGTGATAGTCTACATTCAGACAAAAAGTACATTTTGAGGATGGTTATGGAACTGTATCTGGATACTTCAGACGTTGTTGCGGTGAAGGCGCTGTCACGTATTTTTCCGCTGGCGGGTGTGACCACTAACCCAAGCATTATCGCCGCGGGTAAAAAACCGCTGGATGTTGTGCTTCCGCAACTTCATGAAGCGATGGGCGGTCAGGGGCGTCTGTTTGCCCAGGTAATGGCTACCACTGCCGAAGGGATGGTTAATGACGCGCTTAAGCTGCGTTCTATTATTGCGGATATCGTGGTGAAAGTTCCGGTGACCGCCGAGGGGCTGGCAGCTATTAAGATGTTAAAAGCGGAAGGGATTCCGACGCTGGGAACCGCGGTATATGGCGCAGCACAAGGGCTGCTGTCGGCGCTGGCAGGTGCGGAATATGTTGCGCCTTACGTTAATCGTATTGATGCTCAGGGCGGTAGCGGCATTCAGACTGTGACCGACTTACACCAGTTATTGAAAATGCATGCGCCGCAGGCGAAAGTGCTGGCAGCGAGTTTCAAAACCCCGCGTCAGGCGCTGGACTGCTTACTGGCAGGATGTGAATCAATTACTCTGCCACTGGATGTGGCACAACAGATGATTAGCTATCCGGCGGTTGATGCCGCTGTGGCGAAGTTTGAGCAGGACTGGCAGGGAGCGTTTGGCAGAACGTCGATTTAACCGGACGTTCTGCATCCTCATAAATTGCTGATGACGTGGCGGAGTGCCGCGTCTTATCAGGCCTGGAGGTGGCAATTACTGCCCACACACCTCACACCCCGGATTACGCATCAGTTTCATTTCGCGAAACTGACAGGTCATCGCATCGTACATGACGATTTTCCCGCTGGCCGGTTTGCCATAACCTGCCAGCATTTTGATCGCTTCCATTGCCTGCAACGAACCAATTACGCCGATCAACGGTGCCATTACGCCTGCTTCCACGCAGGTTAATGCATTTTCACCAAACAAACGGCTAAGGCAGCGATAGCACGGTTCACCGTCCTGATAAGTAAAGACGGTGATTTGACCTTCCATACGAATTGCCGCGCCGGAAACCAGCGGTACCTTCGCGGCAAAACAGCCTGCGTTCAGTTGATTACGTACCGCAACGTTATCCGTACAGTCGAGCACCAGATCGTGTTCAGCAATCAATGCTGCAAGTTCTGCGTCATCCAGCAGTGCATTGACTGGCGTAATCGCGATATGTGGGTTGATCCGCGTCAGGGCGTCACGGGCGGATTCCACCTTCGGTTGCCCGACCGTGGCATCACTGTGCAGTGTCTGGCGTTGCAGATTCGAGAGCGAAACCGTGTCGAAGTCGAGCAGCGTCAGGTTACCGACACCGGCGCTTGCCAGATACTGCGAGGCTGCACAGCCGAGGCCGCCCAGGCCCACTATCAGCACGCGAGAATCTTTCAGCGCCTCCTGGCCGTCAAAATCAAAGCCGCGCAGAATGATTTGCCGGTTGTAGCGCAGCATCTCCTGATCGCTGAGTTCCGCCATTACAGGCCTCCGAACAACGCGTTAAACGGTTCTACTTCCACCCATTCGCCCACTTCCACATTGCCGCGATCGCGTTCCAGCACGATAAAGCAGTTGCCGAGGCTAAAGGAGCTAAATATATGTGAACCCTGATGTCCGGTGGTCGTCACTTCCAGTTCGCCATCGGCGTTGCGTTGCAGCACGCCGCGCTGGAAATCAAGACGTCCTGGCGTTTTTTTCAGGCGGGACGCTGTGCGTACGCGCTGGCGCGCGGGCAGGCCGCTGGCGGTGTTACCGCTTAGTTTTGCCAGCAAAGGCTGTACCAGTTGATAGAAGGTCAGCGTCGCTGAAACCGGGTTGCCCGGCAGGCCGCAGAACCAGCTATTGCTGAGTTTACCGAACGCGAACGGTTTACCCGGTTTAATCGCCAGCTTCCAGAAGGCGATCTCCCCCAGCTCTTCAAGAATCGTTTTGGTGTAATCCGCCTCACCCACTGAAACACCGCCGGAACTGATCACCACATCCGCCTGGCTGTCGGCTTCAATAAATGCGGCGCGCAGGGCATGGGGATCGTCGCGGATAATCCCTAAGTTAATTACCTCGCATCCCAACTGTTCTAACATCAGGTGTACGGCGAGACGGTTGGTATCGTAGATTTGGCCGTCGCCCAGCGGCTGACCGGGCAACTGGAGTTCATCACCGGTAGAAAAAAGCGCTACACGCACTTTACGAATCACCGGAACTTCGGCAATCCCCAGTGAAGCAATTACTGGCAGCTCTGCGGTAGTCGGGCGAGTTCCCGCCGGGAAAACAACCGCACCTGCAGAGATATCTTCACCGCGACGGCGAATATTTTGCCCGCTACGCACTTCAGCAGTAAAACGCACGCCATTGTCCATTTGTTCAGTCTGCTCCTGCATCACCACCGCTTCGCAGCCTTCCGGCACCGGCGCACCGGTCATAATACGAATGCAGGTACCCGCAGGCCATTCACCATGGTATGGCTGACCGGCAAAGGATTTACCGGCAACGGGCAGCGGTTGCCCGGAGGCAATATCGGCTAAACGCACCGCGTAGCCGTCCATTGCGGAGTTATCAAACCCCGGAACATCAAGCGGCGAAACGACATCGCTCGCCAGAATACGACCAAAACACTGTACCAGTGGCAGCGTTTCCTGGGCGGTCAGTGGGGTGACGCGAGAAAGCATCTCATTAAGCGCGGTGTCGAGCGACATCAATCCGGTGGTAAATTCCATGAAAACACTCCTGCGGAGGCAAAATCGAATTTGCCTATTATGTCAGAAAAACGCCACAGACTGTATGCCACCTCGGGCGTAGCGCTGGGTCCTGCCTTTACATGCCATATCCATCTTTCTATATTCAAAAATTGAATGAGTAATTCATAAAAATTCTGATATTTATAGCAAAAGTGGCGAACCACCCTTAATGGACGAATACTATGGGCAAAGCAGTCATTGCAATTCATGGTGGCGCAGGTGCAATTAGCCGCGCGCAGATGAGTCTGCAACAGGAATTACGCTACATCGAGGCGTTGTCTGCCATTGTTGAAACCGGGCAGAAAATGCTGGAAGCGGGCGAAAGTGCGCTGGATGTGGTGACGGAAGCGGTGCGTCTGCTGGAAGAGTGTCCACTGTTTAACGCCGGAATTGGCGCTGTCTTTACGCGTGATGAAACCCATGAACTGGACGCCTGTGTGATGGATGGTAACACCCTGAAAGCCGGTGCGGTGGCGGGCGTTAGTCATCTGCGTAATCCGGTTCTTGCCGCCCGGCTGGTGATGGAGCAAAGCCCGCATGTGATGATGATTGGCGAAGGGGCAGAAAATTTTGCGTTTGCTCGTGGCATGGAGCGCGTCTCGCCGGAGATTTTCTCCACGCCTTTGCGTTATGAACAACTACTGGCAGCGCGCAAGGAAGGGGCAACCGTCCTCGACCATAGCGGTGCGCCACTGGATGAAAAACAGAAAATGGGCACCGTGGGGGCCGTGGCGTTGGATTTAGACGGCAATTTGGCGGCAGCCACGTCCACAGGCGGAATGACCAATAAATTACCCGGACGAGTTGGCGATAGTCCCTTAGTGGGGGCCGGATGCTATGCCAATAACGCCAGTGTGGCGGTTTCTTGTACCGGCACGGGCGAAGTCTTCATCCGCGCGCTGGCGGCATATGACATCGCCGCGTTAATGGATTACGGCGGATTAAGTCTCGCGGAAGCCTGCGAGCGGGTAGTAATGGAAAAACTCCCTGCGCTTGGCGGTAGCGGTGGCTTAATCGCTATCGACCATGAAGGGAATGTCGCGCTACCGTTTAACACCGAAGGAATGTATCGCGCCTGGGGCTACGCAGGCGATACGCCAACCACCGGTATCTACCGTGAAAAAGGGGACACCGTTGCCACACAGTGATGAACTTGATGCCGGTAATGTGCTGGCGGTTGAAAATCTGAATATTGCCTTTATGCAGGACCAGCAGAAAATAGCTGCGGTCCGCAATCTCTCTTTTAGTCTGCAACGCGGTGAGACGCTGGCAATTGTTGGCGAATCCGGCTCCGGTAAGTCAGTGACTGCGTTGGCATTGATGCGCCTGTTGGAACAGGCGGGCGGTTTAGTACAGTGCGATAAAATGCTGTTGCAGCGGCGCAGTCGCGAAGTGATTGAACTTAGCGAGCAGAGCGCTGCACAAATGCGCCATGTTCGCGGTGCGGATATGGCGATGATATTTCAGGAGCCGATGACATCGCTGAACCCGGTATTTACTGTGGGTGAACAGATTGCCGAATCAATTCGTCTGCATCAGAACGCCAGTCGTGAAGAAGCGATGGTCGAGGCGAAGCGGATGCTGGATCAGGTACGCATTCCTGAGGCACAAACCATTCTTTCACGTTATCCGCATCAACTCTCTGGCGGGATGCGCCAGCGAGTGATGATTGCGATGGCGCTGTCATGCCGCCCGGCGGTGCTGATTGCCGATGAGCCAACCACCGCGCTGGATGTCACTATTCAGGCGCAGATCCTGCAATTAATCAAAGTATTGCAAAAAGAGATGTCGATGGGCGTTATCTTTATCACTCACGATATGGGCGTGGTGGCAGAGATTGCCGATCGGGTACTGGTGATGTATCAGGGCGAGGCGGTGGAAACGGGTACCGTCGAACAGATTTTTCATGCACCGCAACATCCTTACACCCGTGCGCTGTTAGCTGCTGTTCCGCAACTTGGTGCGATGAAAGGGTTAGATTATCCCCGACGTTTCCCGTTGATATCGCTTGAACATCCAGCGAAACAGGCCCCCCCCATCGAGCAGAAAACGGTGGTGGATGGCGAACCTGTTTTACGAGTGCGTAATCTTGTCACCCGTTTCCCTTTGCGCAGCGGTTTGTTGAATCGCGTAACGCGGGAAGTGCATGCCGTTGAGAAAGTCAGTTTTGATCTCTGGCCTGGCGAAACGCTATCGCTGGTGGGCGAGTCTGGCAGCGGTAAATCCACTACCGGGCGGGCGTTGCTGCGCCTGGTCGAATCGCAGGGCGGCGAAATTATCTTTAACGGTCAGCGAATCGATACTCTCTCGACCAGCAAACTTCAGGCATTGCGCCGCGATATTCAGTTTATTTTTCAGGACCCTTACGCTTCGCTGGACCCACGTCAGACCATCGGTGATTCGATTATCGAACCGCTGCGTGTACACGGTTTATTGCCAGGTAAAGACGCGGCTGCACGCGTTGCGTGGTTGCTGGAGCGCGTGGGCCTGTTACCTGAACATGCCTGGCGTTACCCGCATGAGTTTTCCGGCGGTCAGCGCCAGCGCATCTGCATTGCTCGCGCGTTGGCATTGAATCCAAAAGTGATCATTGCCGACGAAGCCGTTTCGGCGCTGGATGTTTCTATTCGCGGGCAGATTATCAACTTGTTGCTCGATCTCCAGCGTGATTTCGGCATTGCGTATCTGTTTATCTCCCACGATATGGCGGTGGTAGAGCGGATTAGTCATCGTGTGGCGGTGATGTATCTCGGGCAAATTGTTGAAATTGGTCCACGGCGCGCGGTCTTCGAAAACCCGCAGCATCCTTATACGCGTAAATTACTGGCGGCAGTTCCGGTCGCTGAACCGTCCCGACAACGACCGCAGCGTGTACTGCTGTCGGACGATCTTCCCAGCAATATTCATCTGCGTGGCGAAGAGGTGGCAGCCGTCTCGTTGCAATGCGTCGGGCCGGGGCATTACGTCGCACAACCACAATCAGAATACGCATTCATGCGTAGATAACATTCAGGCGGAGAATAAAATGGCAAGAGCTGTACACCGTAGTGGGTTAGTGGCGCTGGGCATTGCGACAGCGTTGATGGCATCTTGTGCATTCGCTGCCAAAGATGTGGTGGTGGCGGTAGGATCGAATTTCACCACGCTCGATCCGTATGACGCAAATGACACGTTATCTCAGGCCGTAGCGAAATCGTTTTACCAGGGGCTGTTCGGTCTGGATAAAGAGATGAAACTGAAAAACGTGCTGGCGGAGAGTTATACCGTTTCCGATGACGGCATTACTTACACCGTGAAATTGCGGGAAGGCATTAAATTCCAGGATGGCACCGATTTCAACGCCGCGGCGGTGAAAGCGAATCTGGACCGGGCCAGCGATCCGGCGAATCATCTTAAACGCTATAACCTGTATAAGAATATTGCTAAAACGGAAGCGATCGATCCGACAACGGTAAAGATTACCCTCAAACAGCCGTTCTCAGCGTTTATTAATATTCTTGCCCATCCGGCGACCGCGATGATTTCACCGGCAGCGCTGGAAAAATATGGCAAGGAGATTGGTTTTTATCCGGTGGGAACCGGACCGTATGAACTGGATACCTGGAATCAGACCGATTTTGTGAAGGTGAAAAAATTCGCGGGTTACTGGCAGCCAGGATTGCCCAAACTGGACAGCATAACCTGGCGTCCGGTGGCGGATAACAACACCCGCGCGGCAATGCTGCAAACCGGTGAAGCGCAGTTTGCTTTCCCCATTCCTTACGAGCAGGCCACACTGCTGGAGAAAAACAAAAATATCGAGTTGATGGCCAGTCCGTCAATTATGCAGCGTTATATCAGTATGAACGTGACGCAAAAGCCGTTCGATAACCCGAAGGTCCGTGAGGCGCTGAATTACGCCATTAACCGCCCGGCGCTGGTGAAAGTGGCCTTCGCGGGCTATGCAACGCCAGCTACTGGTGTGGTACCGCCGAGTATCGCCTACGCGCAAAGTTATAAACCGTGGCCTTACGATCCAGTGAAAGCGCGCGAATTACTGAAAGAGGCGGGATATCCCAACGGTTTCAGTACCACGCTGTGGTCGTCACATAACCACAGCACCGCGCAGAAAGTGCTGCAATTTACCCAGCAGCAGTTAGCGCAGGTTGGGATTAAAGCCCAGGTGACTGCGATGGATGCCGGACAGCGGGCGGCAGAAGTTGAAGGTAAAGGGCAAAAAGAGAGCGGCGTGCGGATGTTCTACACTGGCTGGTCGGCTTCAACCGGCGAAGCGGACTGGGCACTATCGCCGCTGTTTGCCTCGCAGAACTGGCCACCGACGCTGTTTAATACCGCGTTTTACAGCAATAAACAGGTGGATGACTTCCTGGCTCAGGCACTGAAAACTAATGATCCGGCGGAAAAGACCCGCTTATATAAGGCGGCGCAGGATATCATCTGGCAAGAATCGCCGTGGATCCCGCTGGTGGTAGAAAAACTGGTGTCGGCACACAGTAAAAACCTGACCGGTTTTTGGATCATGCCAGACACCGGCTTCAGCTTTGAAGACGCGGATTTGCAATAAGCAACGCAGGGAGTGGAATGCTTAATTACGTTATCAAACGCTTACTGGGGTTGATTCCGACGCTGTTTATCGTCTCGGTGCTGGTGTTTTTATTTGTCCATATGCTGCCCGGCGATCCGGCGCGATTGATTGCCGGGCCCGAAGCTGATGCGCAGGTTATAGAACTGGTGCGTCAGCAGCTGGGGTTGGATCAGCCGCTGTATCACCAGTTCTGGCACTATATCAGCAATGCTGTGCAGGGGGATTTTGGCCTGTCGATGGTGTCGCGTCGTCCGGTTGCCGATGAGATTGCCAGCCGCTTTATGCCAACGCTGTGGCTGACCATAACCAGTATGGTCTGGGCGGTGATATTTGGTATGGCGGCGGGAATTATCGCCGCCGTCTGGCGTAACCGTTGGCCGGATCGATTGAGTATGACCATTGCGGTGTCGGGGATCTCGTTTCCGGCATTTGCTCTGGGGATGCTTTTAATTCAGGTATTCTCCGTTGAACTGGGCTGGCTGCCTACCGTGGGAGCAGACAGTTGGCAGCACTACATTTTACCCTCCCTGACGCTCGGCGCGGCAGTGGCCGCCGTGATGGCGCGCTTTACCCGCGCGTCGTTTGTCGATGTTTTAAGCGAAGATTATATGCGTACCGCGAGGGCGAAAGGGGTGAGCGAAACCTGGGTTGTCCTCAAACACGGGCTACGTAACGCGATGATCCCGGTAGTGACCATGATGGGCTTACAGTTTGGCTTTTTGCTCGGTGGTTCCATCGTGGTGGAGAAAGTTTTCAACTGGCCCGGACTTGGACGCTTACTCGTTGACTCCGTAGAAATGCGTGATTACCCGGTGATTCAGGCGGAAATTCTGCTTTTCTCGCTGGAATTTATTCTTATCAACTTAGTGGTGGATGTGCTTTACGCCGCCATTAACCCGGCTATCAGGTACAAGTAAGGATGCGACTATTTAACTGGCGACGTCAGGCGGTGTTAAACGCCATGCCACTGGTCAAACCTGACCAGGTACGTACACCGTGGCATGAATTCTGGCGACGATTTCGCCGTCAGCATATGGCGATGACCGCCGCATTATTCGTTATTTTATTGATTGTGGTGGCCATTTTTGCACGCTGGATCGCTCCCTATGACGCCGAAAATTATTTTGATTATGACAATCTGAATAACGGACCTTCTTTGCAGCACTGGTTTGGCGTCGATTCACTGGGGCGTGACATTTTCAGCCGTGTCCTGGTTGGTGCGCAAATCTCGCTGGCGGCGGGCGTGTTTGCCGTGTTTATCGGTGCGGCGATCGGGACGTTGCTGGGCTTGCTGGCTGGATATTATGAAGGCTGGTGGGATCGGCTGATCATGCGCATTTGCGATGTGCTGTTTGCCTTCCCGGGTATTTTACTGGCGATCGCTGTTGTTGCGGTGTTGGGAAGCGGCATTGCTAACGTGATTATTGCAGTCGCCATTTTTTCCATCCCCGCGTTTGCCCGCCTGGTGCGCGGCAACACGCTGGTGTTGAAACAGCAAACCTTTATTGAGTCAGCACGCAGTATTGGTGCCAGCGATATGACCGTTTTGTTGCGTCATATCCTGCCTGGGACCGTCTCTTCTATCGTGGTGTTTTTCACCATGCGCATTGGTACCTCGATTATCTCTGCCGCCAGCCTCTCATTTCTCGGCCTCGGTGCGCAGCCGCCGACACCAGAGTGGGGAGCAATGCTCAATGAGGCTCGAGCGGATATGGTTATCGCGCCGCATGTCGCTGTTTTTCCGGCCCTGGCTATTTTTCTGACCGTACTGGCGTTCAATTTGTTGGGCGATGGTTTACGCGATGCGCTGGATCCGAAAATTAAAGGATAGTTACGTTTGAATATTGCTTGAAAGGGTAATCACCTCACAGGAAATTATTGCCCTAAGCAAGTGTTGTAACTTTCTGCTGATTTTGTAGAATCGGGTAATTTGGTTAAAAAGCCGCAGCAAGGGACAATTTTTGCAGCGGCACAGCGTTCAGATAGTTATTTTGTTAAATGTATTAACATGCTGAGTTTATACGAAAAGATAAAGATAAGGCTGATAATTTTATTTTTATTGGCAGCACTGTCATTTATTGGTCTTTTTTTCATCATTAACTATCAACTGGTATCGGAGCGCGCGGTAAAACGTGCCGATAGCCGCTTTGAACTTATTCAGAAAAACGTTGGCTATTTCTTTAAAGATATTGAACGTTCGGCCCTGACATTAAAGGACTCACTGTATTTATTAAAAAATACAGAGGAGATTCAACGCGCCGTGATTCTGAAAATGGAAATGATGCCATTTTTAGACTCGGTGGGACTGGTACTTGATGATAATAAATATTATCTCTTTTCGCGGAGGGCGAATGATAAAATCGTTGTTTATCATCAGGAACAAGTAAATGGACCGCTTGTCGACGAGTCAGGGCGGGTTATTTTTGCCGATTTTAACCCATCGAAACGACCGTGGTCGGTGGCTTCAGATGACTCTAACAACAGCTGGAATCCGGCATACAATTGCTTTGATCGTCCGGGTAAAAAATGTATCTCTTTTACGCTACACATCAACGGCAAAGATCACGATTTGTTAGCGGTGGATAAAATTCATGTCGATTTAAACTGGCGATATCTGAACGAGTATCTTGATCAAATCAGCGCTAATGATGAAGTTCTATTTTTGAAACAAGGCCATGAGATCATTGCCAAGAATCAACTCGCTCGTGAAAAACTGATTATTTATAATAGCGAAGGTAATTATAATATTATTGATTCTGTCGATACTGAATATATCGAAAAAACATCAGCGGTGCCAAACAACGCATTATTCGAAATCTATTTTTATTATCCTGGCGGTAATTTATTGAACGCATCAGATAAACTTTTTTATCTGCCGTTTGCGTTCATTATTATCGTATTGCTGGTGGTTTATTTAATGACCACTCGTGTGTTCCGTCGGCAATTTTCTGAAATGACAGAGCTGGTTAATACGCTGGCATTTTTGCCCGACTCAACGGATCAAATCGAGGCTCTGAAAATTCGCGAAGGCGATGCGAAAGAGATTATCAGCATCAAAAATTCGATCGCGGAAATGAAAGATGCCGAAATTGAACGGTCAAATAAATTGCTCTCACTGATCTCTTACGATCAGGAAAGCGGTTTTATTAAAAATATGGCGATTATTGAGTCCAACAATAATCAGTATCTGGCTGTGGGGATCATCAAACTGTGTGGTCTGGAAGCCGTGGAAGCGGTGTTTGGTGTTGATGAACGCAATAAAATCGTCAGGAAATTGTGTCAGCGAATTGCCGAGAAATATGCGCAATGCTGCGATATCGTGACATTCAATGCCGATCTCTATTTACTTCTGTGTCGGGAAAATGTACAGACATTTACCCGTAAAATAGCGATGGTAAACGATTTTGACAGCAGCTTTGGCTACCGCAATCTGCGCATCCATAAGTCTGCCATTTGTGAACCTTTGCAGGGGGAAAACGCCTGGAGTTACGCAGAAAAACTGAAACTGGCGATTTCCAGTATCCGTGACCATATGTTCTCCGAGTTTATTTTCTGTGATGACGCGAAACTCAACGAAATAGAAGAGAATATCTGGATTGCGCGTAATATTCGCCATGCAATGGAAATTGGCGAACTATTCCTCGTCTATCAACCGATCGTTGATATTAACACCCGCGCCATTCTGGGCGCGGAGGCGTTGTGCCGTTGGGTTTCTGCGGAGCGGGGGATCATTTCACCGCTGAAGTTCATTACCATTGCTGAAGATATCGGGTTTATCAATGAGCTGGGTTATCAGATTATTAAAACGGCAATGGGTGAATTCAGACATTTTAGTCAGCGTGCGTCGCTGAAGGATGATTTCTTACTGCATATTAATGTTTCGCCCTGGCAGTTAAACGAACCGCACTTTCATGAGTGTTTTACCACCATCATGAAAGAAAATGGCCTGAAGGCGAACAGCCTCTGTGTTGAGATCACTGAAACCGTGATCGAGCGAATTAATGAACATTTTTATCTCAATATTGAACAACTGCGTAAACAAGGGGTACGGATATCGATTGATGACTTTGGCACCGGTTTGTCAAACCTGAAACGTTTTTATGAAATTAATCCAGACAGCATAAAGGTGGACTCGCAATTTACCGGCGATATTTTCGGTACTGCGGGAAAAATTGTGCGCATTATTTTCGATCTGGCACGCTATAACCGGATCCCGGTGATTGCGGAAGGCGTAGAGAGCGAAGACGTTGCGCGCGAATTAATTAAATTAGGATGTGTTCAGGCTCAGGGGTATCTGTACCAGAAACCCATGCCATTCTCCGCCTGGGATAAAAGTGGAAAATTAGTAAAAGAGTAGTTTACGTATGTCCAGAATCAATAAGTTCGTACTTACAGTCAGTCTGCTGATTTTTATCATGATTTCAGCAGTTGCCTGCGGGATCTACACTCAAATGGTAAAGGAACGGGTGTATAGCCTGAAACAGTCCGTTATTGATACTGCTTTTGCGGTGGCAAATATTGCTGAATATCGGCGTAGCGTGGCAATTGATCTTATCAACACGCTAAATCCCACGGAGGAACAGCTGTTGGTTGGTTTGCGCACAGCTTACGCCGACTCGGTTTCCCCCTCTTATTTGTACGATGTCGGTCCTTATCTGATTTCCAGTGACGAATGTATTCAGGTAAAGGAGTTCGAGAAAAATTATTGTGCAGATATTATGCAGGTTGTGAAGTATCGACATGTCAAAAATACAGGGTTTATCTCTTTTGACGGTAAAACCTTCGTCTATTACCTCTATCCGGTAACTCACAATCGTAGTCTGATATTTTTGCTTGGTCTGGAGCGTTTTTCTTTACTGTCAAAATCGCTGGCGATGGACAGCGAGAACCTGATGTTCTCTCTATTTAAGAACGGTAAACCGGTGACCGGTGATGAATATAATGCTAAAAACGCCATCTTCACCGTTTCGGAAGCGATGGAGCACTTCGCCTATTTGCCGACCGGATTGTATGTATTTGCGTATAAAAAAGATGTTTATTTGCGGGTTTGTACATTGATTATTTTCTTTGCCGCATTGGTGGCAGTGATATCGGGTGCCAGTTGCCTCTATCTGGTACGCAGAGTGATTAATCGTGGTATTGTGGAGAAAGAAGCCATCATTAATAACCATTTTGAACGCGTACTGGATGGCGGGCTTTTCTTTTCGGCTGCCGATGTCAAAAAACTCTACAGTATGTATAACTCGGCGTTCCTGGACGACCTGACCAAAGCAATGGGCAGAAAATCCTTTGACGAAGATTTAAAAGCGCTGCCGGAAAAAGGCGGTTATTTGTGCCTGTTTGACGTCGATAAATTCAAAAACATTAACGACACCTTCGGTCATTTGCTGGGCGATGAAGTGTTGATGAAAGTGGTGAAAATCCTTAAATCACAGATCCCGGTAGATAAAGGTAAAGTCTACCGCTTCGGCGGTGACGAATTTGCGGTGATTTATACGGGTGGAACGCTGGAAGAGTTGCTATCGATTCTAAAAGAAATCGTTCATTTCCAGGTGGGAAGCATTAATTTAAGTACCAGTATCGGTGTAGCACATTCAAATGAATGTCCTACCGTCGAACGCTTGAAAATGCTGGCGGATGAGCGGCTGTATAAGAGTAAGAAAAACGGCAGGGCACAGATTAGCTGGCAGTAATCATTATTCGCAGGCCGGACAAATGATTTTGCCCGGCCTGAATTAATTAAACCCGGCTACCCCACAAATCGTACTCATCGGCGTGCTCGACTTTCACACGCAGGATATCACCCGGCTTAACGTTGGTTTCACCATTGAGATAAACCGCGCCGTCGATTTCCGGTGCATCTGCCATGCTGCGACCAATTGCGCCTTCTTCGTCCACTTCGTCGATAATCACCAGAATTTCACGGCCCACTTTCTCTTGCAGGCGCTCGGCGGAAATCTGCTGCTGCAGCTGCATGAAACGGTTCCAGCGTTCTTCTTTCACTTCTTCCGGAACCTGGTCAGGCAGGGCATTGGCGTCTGCACCTTCAACCGGGCTGTATTTAAAGCAGCCAACGCGATCCAGACGCGCTTCTTTCAGGAAGTCGAGTAGCATCTGGAAATCTTCTTCCGTCTCGCCAGGGAAGCCGACAATAAAGGTTGAGCGTAGGGTCAGTTCCGGGCAGATTTTGCGCCACTGTTTGATGCGCGCCAGTTGGCGATCTACAGAACCCGGACGTTTCATCAGTTTGAGAATGCGCGGGCTGGCGTGCTGCAACGGAATGTCCAGATACGGCAGGATTTTGCCTTCTGCCATCAGTGGGATGACGTCGTCCACATGCGGATAAGGGTAAACGTAGTGCAGACGTGTCCAGATCCCCAGTTTCGATAACTGTTCGCACAGCATGACCATGCTGGTTTTTCCCGGCTCGCCGTTGTGGAAGCCAGTACGATGTTTAACATCAACGCCATAGGCGGAAGTATCCTGCGAGATCACCAGAATCTCTTTAACGCCCGCATCTACCAGACGTTTCGCTTCACTTAACACTTCGCCAATCGGACGGCTCACCAGATCGCCGCGCATAGACGGAATAATGCAGAAGGTGCAGCGGTGATTACAGCCTTCAGAAATTTTCAGATAGGCATAATGACGCGGCGTCAGTTTCACACCTTGTTCTGGCACCAGGCTCAGGAATGGGTTGTGTTTCGGTTTCGGCACGTAGTGATGAACGTGCTCCAGAACCTGCTCATAGCTATGAGGCCCGGTGATTTCCAGCACTTTCGGGTGGACTTCGCGGATCTGATCTTCTTTTGCCCCCAGACAACCGGTCACAATTACCTTGCCGTTTTCATTCAACGCTTCACCAATGGCTTCCAGTGATTCTTGTACCGCGCTGTCAATAAAGCCGCAGGTGTTGACGATCACCATGTCCGCATCGTCATAGCTCGGTACCACGTCATAACCTTCAGTGCGGAGTTCGGTGAGAATACGCTCTGAATCAACAAGGTTTTTCGGACAGCCAAGGGAAACAAAGCCGATTTTCGGCTGGGGAGTTACTTTGCTCATAGCTTAAAAAATATTCAGTTACAGGAAAGGTCAGGGCAGGGATTCTACAGAGTTCTGGATAAAATTTGTATCGCAATCTCATTCGCTGGCGGAGGCGAAGGAAATGTAAATTTTGTTAATTCGGCGTGAAGAATTGATCCTGGACAGCATTTTGCTCAAAAAATAGCCATACTATTTAATTGCAACAAGGCTGGAAAGAGGAGGATCGAAGTATGTTCGTTGACAGACAGCGAATCGATCTGCTGAACCGGTTGATCGACGCACGCGTTGACCTCGCCGCATACGTGCAACTGAGGAAGGCAAAAGGATACATGTCCGTCAGCGAAAGCAATCATCTACGAGATAACTTTTTTAAACTGAATCGCGAACTGCACGATAAATCGCTGCGGTTGAATCTTCATCTGGATCAGGAAGAGTGGAGTGCTCTTCATCATGCTGAAGAAGCATTAGCGACAGCCGCAGTATGTTTGATGAGTGGGCACCATGATTGCCCGACTGTTATTACCGTCAACGCCGATAAGCTTGAAAATTGTCTGATGAGCTTAACGCTGAGTATCCAGAGCCTGCAGAAGCACGCCATGCTTGAGAAGGCCTGAAAACTAAGGGGGAGAAAGCGTCTCCCCCTTCATGTTTAAGTTTTTGTAAAAATGAATTTGTTATCTCCTCCACTGACTACGCTTTAAGCCAGAGTCAATCCGGAGGCGTTATGCATCGACCATTCTTTTTCCTTGTGCCCCTTATTTGTCTTTCTTCCGCTCTCTGGGCGGCTCCTGCAACGGTAAATGTCGAAGTACTGCAAGACAAACTCGACCATCCCTGGTCACTGGCCTTTTTACCCGATAATCACGGTATGTTAATCACTCTGCGCGGCGGCGAGTTGCGTCACTGGCAAGCAGGAAAAGGATTATCTGCGCCGCTTTCCGGAGTGCCGGACGTTTGGGCGCACGGGCAGGGCGGCCTGCTGGACGTGGTTTTAGCGCCTGATTTTGCTCAGTCTCGCCGCATCTGGTTAAGTTATTCCGAAGTTGGCGATGATGGCAAAGCCGGAACTGCTGTGGGTTATGGCCGCTTAAGTGATGATCTCTCAAAAGTGACCGACTTCCGCACCGTCTTTCGCCAGATGCCAAAACTGTCTACCGGCAACCATTTTGGCGGGCGGCTGGTATTCGACGGTAAAGGTTATCTTTTTATTGCTCTGGGCGAAAACAATCAGCGCCCGACGGCGCAGGATCTGGATAAATTACAGGGCAAACTGGTGCGTCTGACCGACCAGGGCGAAATCCCGGATGATAATCCTTTTATAAAGGAATCCGGTGCGCGCGCCGAGATCTGGTCTTATGGCATTCGTAATCCGCAAGGAATGGCGATGAATCCGTGGAGTAATGCACTGTGGCTGAATGAACATGGCCCGCGCGGTGGTGATGAAATTAATATCCCGCAAAAAGGCAAAAACTACGGCTGGCCGCTGGCAACCTGGGGAATCAACTATTCAGGCTTTAAGATACCGGAAGCGAAAGGGGAGATCGTCGCCGGGACCGAGCAACCTGTTTTTTACTGGAAAGATTCGCCCGCTGTGAGCGGCATGGCCTTCTATAACAGCGATAAATTCCCCCAGTGGCAGCAAAAATTATTTATTGGCGCGCTGAAAGATAAAGATGTCATTGTGATGAGCGTCAACGGCGACAAAGTGACAGAAGATGGCCGTATTTTAACGGACAGAGGGCAGCGAATTCGTGATGTTCGCACTGGACCCGACGGTTATTTATACGTTCTCACCGACGAGTCCAGTGGGGAATTACTTAAAGTTAGCCCACGCAATTAGCTAACGGGAATCATCACCACTTTGCGCACTGCGGGGCGTTCAGTGAGTTGCTGATACCAGCGTTGCAGATTTGGACGCGGTGTCCAGGTCAGGCCAACGTTAAACAAATTGTAGATGAACGGTGCGATAGCGATATCGCCCACACCAAACTCGTCGCCAGAGAACCATTTTACTTTTGCCAGTTCCGCATCGAGCAGGGCAAACAGGGCGTCGCACTCTTTGCAACTGGCATCAATGGCGGCCTGATCGCGCTCTTCCGGTGGTGTTCTGACTAATCCCATCAGGATCCCGCGATGAGCATTACTGAGCGTCTGGTTTGCCCAGTCCATCCATTTTTCCGCTTCCGCACGACGTGCCGGTGAGTCGATCCACAGGCGTTTTTGCCCGTACTGTGCCGCCAGATAGCGGACAATGGCGTTTGATTCCCAAAGAATGAGATCACTTTCGTCGTCACGCAACAACGGCACCAGCCCGTTAGGGTTCATCGCCAGAAAATCAGCATCGTGATTTATCCCAAACTCACGGCCCGCGAGAATTTGCTCATAAGGTAGTTCCAGTTCTTCGAGCGTCAGCAATACTTTTTTTACGTTAGTTGAATTATTCCGACCCCACAGCGTAATCATACTCACCCCTTTTCCGACAGGCAGCCACAGGCTGAACAGGACTCCGATGGTGAAGTAAAGTTAACTTTTAAGCAACAGCTGGCAAAAAAATGACACCAGAAGCAGCGAAGCGGCAGGATATTGCATAAACTTTAAAAACTTTACCAACTTACGGTTTCTTTAAGTTTGTGTGTGCGTTATTAATCACCAAACTTATCATACGGCGATATAACGTATTTTTTTTGAATGGATACTCGGGTGGCATTTATGACGCAATACTCCTCTCTCCTTCGTGGTCTTGCAGCGGGTTCTGCATTTTTATTCCTTTTTGCCCCAACGGCATTCGCGGCGGAACAAACCGTTGAAGCGCCGAGCGTGGATGCGCGTGCATGGATTTTAATGGATTACGCCAGCGGTAAAGTGCTGGCAGAAGGCAACGCGGATGAGAAACTGGATCCCGCGAGCCTGACTAAAATCATGACCAGCTATGTGGTTGGGCAGGCGCTTAAGGCCGATAAGATTAAACTCACCGATATGGTGACGGTCGGTAAAGATGCCTGGGCGACGGGAAATCCGGCACTGCGTGGTTCATCGGTAATGTTCCTCAAACCGGGCGATCAGGTTTCGGTGGCAGACTTGAACAAAGGTGTGATTATCCAGTCCGGTAATGACGCCTGTATTGCGCTGGCCGATTACGTTGCCGGGAGCCAGGAGTCATTTATTGGTTTGATGAATGGTTATGCCAAAAAACTGGGTCTGACCAACACTACCTTCCAGACGGTGCACGGTCTGGATGCGCCGGGGCAGTTCAGTACCGCGCGCGATATGGCATTGCTGGGTAAAGCATTGATCCACGATGTGCCGGAAGAGTACGCCATTCATAAAGAGAAAGAGTTCACCTTCAACAAAATTCGTCAGCCTAACCGTAACCGTCTGCTGTGGAGCAGCAATCTGAATGTTGATGGCATGAAGACAGGAACCACGGCAGGCGCGGGATATAATCTGGTTGCTTCGGCTTCCCAGGGCGATATGCGTTTAATCTCCGTAGTGCTGGGGGCGAAAACTGACCGTATCCGTTTTAATGAGTCTGAGAAATTATTGACCTGGGGTTTCCGCTTCTTTGAAACCGTGACGCCAATTAAACCTGATGCCACCTTTGTGACTCAGCGCGTCTGGTTTGGTGATAAGAGCGAAGTGAATCTCGGGGCAGGTGAAGCGGGCTCAGTGACCATACCGCGTGGGCAGCTGAAAAACCTGAAAGCGAGTTATACGTTAACGGAACCGCAGCTTACCGCACCGCTGAAAAAAGGTCAGGTTGTCGGGACCATTGATTTCCAGCTTAACGGTAAATCCATTGAGCAGCGTCCGCTGATCGTGATGGAAAATGTGGAAGAGGGCGGATTCTTTGGTCGGGTGTGGGATTTCGTGATGATGAAATTCCATCAGTGGTTCGGCAGCTGGTTCTCTTAATCTTCTGATAACCGGATGGCGCGAAACGTCATCCGGTTATACGTCATTAATACATCAACTTAATGCGCTGCGTCTGCGCGTACTTCACATACTCATCTTCCGGGCAACAATCGCTCACCACAATATCAAAGCGTTTCAGGTCACCCATGCGCGCCGGACGCACCTTGCCAAATTTACTGTGGTCGACAACCAGCACATGCTTTTGCGCCATCGACATGGCCCAGTGTTTTACCGGCAACTCTTCAAGATTAAAACAGGTAGCGCCTTTACTGACATGCACCCCCGCCGCAGAATAGAAAGCGATATCCGGGCAAAAATTATTCAGCGTTTGCTGAAAATCGATGGGTTTGAAAATGGCGTTGCTGGCGTGAAATTCACCACCGCAAAGAAACGCGCGGCAATGGGGTTTCTCTTTCAGCGCCAGAAAGGTATTTAGCGAATAACAAACGGCGGTAAAAGGGATTTCATTATCAATCGCTTCAATAATCCACGGCGTGGTGGTGCCACAGTCAAAAAAGAGGGTCTGATCGGGTTCTACCAGCGTCGCAGCCAGTTTTGCCGCCCGGCGTTTTTCTTCCACCAGGCGGGATTTTTGATCGCTTAACAGGTAATGGCTGGCACTGCGCGGTTCCAGAACAATATAGCCGCCGAGCAAAACGACGGGCGCACTGTGGTTGTTCAGATCGCGACGAATCGTCATCTCCGAAACCCCAAGCAGGGCGGCGGCGTCTTTAAGATGTAACTTATCGCTGCGTTTTAATTCTTGCAGCAGCTGCCCGATACGCTCTTCGCGACGTGTTTCCATAATCCCTCTGAATAGTTATTGAAGCGAGCCGCTCAATACTACACTTTTTAGCAGAGATCAGTCACGCACCCAGCCTTTGCGGATCGGTAATGCAAAACAGACGCGATACCACGATTGCAGACGTTGATAGAGTTTATGCCCCATCGCTTGCCAGATAATCTGGGCACTAAGGCAGCCAATCATACCTGCCAGCAATCCACCGAGCATATCCAGCGGCCAGTGGACGCCAAGATAAACGCGCGACCAGGCAATGACGACGGCCAGCACCATTAAAAGTGAGCCGGACCACAGGCGATGCCAGCATAAAAATGCCAGTGCAAAGGTGAAAATCACCGTACCGTGATCGCTTGGGAATGAGTCATCCGCCGCATGATGCAGGAAGTTATAGCCGATATTTTCGACAAAGGGTCGGTCGTGCGGAAAAAGATGTCCCATCGTCCAGGACACAAACAGGCTGACCGCCAGCGCGATAGCGATTTTTATCACCAGTTGCCGTTGTGCTGTAAGCCCCCACAACCAAAGTACCACGGCCAGCAACGGCACCACGGTAATCAAATCTTTAGCAATAAAAATCGCCAACGAGATCATCCACGGAGCCGAGTCTGGCGTCGCGTTAATAAGAGAGAATAGAGAGAGATTCAAATTTTCCAGCATAACTTCCCGACGCAAAGTGATTAAAAGGGAGCCAATACAGGCAAGTCGTTGAGAATAAAGTGCAGGTTAAACTGGGTAAAGCGGCATCGTCTTATTTCCCTCAAGCGGCCTGTTTACGGTGGGTGATTGTAACGGGCATAGGTTAAATAAAACTTAAAGAAAGCGTAGCTATACTCGCAATAATGTAAGAATGTGCTTAACCGTGGTTTCAGCTACAAAATTCGCTTTCTCGTTAGCTGCGCTTTTATTAAACTCTGCGCGATTATTATTGGCGAAGAAATTGCATGCAAAATAAATTAGCTTCCGGTGTCAGGCTTGGACGTCAGGCGTTACTTTTCCCTCTCTGTCTGGTGCTTTACGAATTTTCAACCTATATCGGCAACGATATGATTCAACCCGGTATGTTGGCCGTGGTGGAACAATATCAGGCGGGCATTGATTGGGTTCCTACTTCGATGACCGCGTATCTGGCGGGCGGGATGTTTTTACAATGGCTCCTGGGGCCGTTGTCGGATCGTATTGGCCGCCGTCCGGTGATGTTGGCGGGAGTGGTGTGGTTTATCGTCACCTGTCTGGCAATATTGCTGGCGCAAAACATTGAACAATTCACCCTGTTGCGCTTCTTGCAGGGCATAAGCCTCTGTTTCATTGGCGCTGTGGGATACGCCGCAATTCAGGAATCCTTCGAAGAGGCGGTTTGTATCAAGATCACCGCGCTGATGGCGAACGTGGCGCTGATTGCTCCGCTACTTGGTCCGCTGGTGGGCGCGGCGTGGATCCATGTGCTGCCCTGGGAAGGGATGTTCGTCTTGTTTGCCGCATTGGCAGCGATCTCCTTTTTCGGTCTGCAACGAGCTATGCCTGAAACCGCCACGCGTATAGGCGAGAAACTGTCGCTGAAAGAACTCGGTCGTGACTATAAGCTGGTGCTGAAGAACGGCCGCTTTGTGGCGGGGGCGCTGGCGCTGGGATTCGTTA
>OGJC01000654.1_pt1 | contig 26410 bp, 44 predicted proteins | sample 1571941 | NCBI WGS metagenome assembly OGJC01 (sample SAMEA2582100, study PRJEB24529) | metagenome | biome: Human gut stool | place: China | collected 2011 | reverse complement strand
CCCCAATTGTATTATGAACATATCAACACACCACATTTTTCACAGACCGCCCATACATGACCATTGTATCCGCTTTTAGATACACGCATAGTTTTCCCACAGCGAGGACATTGACCAGTTGTTTCCTCACCTTTTCTCAGTTTAGCGGCTATGGGAACCACTGCATTAAGTATTATTCCCAAACTATCTATTTGGTCATTATCATTGTACATGTTACCCATAAGATGGCCCCTTCCTAATTATGCTAATTTCTTTTTGTCAGCATCCATATTAACGATATGTTCCTGTATTTCGTTTGCAAGTGCGGAATCAGCTTTTAAAAATAACCGGGCATTATCGGAGCCTTGTCCCAATTTTGTTTGACCGTAGGAGTACCATGATCCGCTCTTATCGATGATTCCCAGTTTTACACCTATCTCGAGCATTTCGCTTTCCTTTGAAATTCCTTCCCCAAATAGAATATCAAATTCAGCTTCTTTAAACGGGGGCGCCACCTTATTTTTTACTACACGTACCTTAACATGGTTCCCAACAATATCAGTGCCTTGCTTCAGAATATTCTGCTTACGTATATCAAGCCGAACAGAAGCATAGAACTTAAGGGCCTTACCCCCTGTGGTTACCTCGTTATTTCCACCACTGAAATTTGTGGCCACTTTTTCGCGGAGCTGATTAATGAATACAATAGTGCAATTACTTCTGCTTAATATGGCAGTCAATTTTCTGAGTGCCTGCGACATCAGCCTGGCCTGCAGGCCTACGTGGGCATCTCCCATTTCCCCATCAATCTCTGACTTTGGTACCAATGCAGCCACTGAATCGATAATGATAATATCCATGGCTCCGGATAATATTAGTCTCTCTGCTATGTCTAAAGCCTGCTCCCCATTATCTGGCTGTGATATGTACAGGTTGTCAATATCCACGCCGATATTCCTGGCATATACTGGGTCAAAGGCATGCTCGGCATCGATGAAGCCTGCAATCCCGCCCCTCTTCTGTACCTCGGCAACCATGTGCAGGGCAACCGTGGTCTTACCGGATGACTCCGGTCCATAGACTTCTATAATCCTGCCTTTAGGAACACCGCCGCATCCTAATGCCATATCAAGGCCGAGAGAACCGGAAGAGAAGGTTTCTACGTTCATACGCGAACATTCCCCTAATTTCATTAATGTACCTTTTCCAAATGCTTTTTCAATTTTTGCAATTGCATCTTCAATTGCTTCCATTTTGTCTGAACTATTCTCCATAATGTAAACTCCTTTCGAAAAAGAACAAACGTTCTACATGCCTCCATATTAGCATAGAATATTGGGGAATGCAATAGGGAAAAGAACAAACGTTCGAATCTGTAAAGCCCTCTTAATCTGGTATATAATTGTAAAAATGCGGCTATGTAATAACATAATAATAAACACATTAAGATTTTATCACGTATTTACAGTATCTGTATGTTTTGTGAACATAGTGTGAATGCGGGGGAAATATCTGGCCAAATGGAGAGAACACTGTAAATACGTTATTTTGTGATAGGATGTATTTTATCAAAAGTGAAAGCAAGGCCATAAATAATAACATAATAATCAACACAATAATCAACACTACTTTATCTTTTCTATCTCCGTCCGGAACCACTCCAAATCTAAATGTGTATATACCCGGTCTGTCAGGTCTGAAATGTTATGTCCCATAAATTTTTTCCTGGCAAAGTCATCCACCCCACTTTCCTTAGCCATAGTTGAAAATGTATGCCTGCCATCGTGCAGCACATGGTCTTTGATACCCAGTTCCTCAAAGTCTTTGAAGAGGCCGTACCGAAATGAATTATCCGTATAGGTATATTGATTGTTGTGGGGCTTTAAACGGCCAAACAGTACGTTACGTCCGATGCTCTGGGCCTCCGCGTAATAATGCTCTACAATAGAAAAGATTTTGGAATGTATGGGAATAGTCCGGTTGATTCCGGCTTCTGTCTTGGAACCGCTGGTAAATGTACGGTTTTGCAGGTCCACATTATCTATCCCGATGTTAAGTACCTCGTTGGGGCGCCAGCCGGAATAGAACTGCACAAGGGTCATGTCAATAAAGAGGGTTCCGGAATGTCTCCATAGGATATCCCTTTCGGCCTGCGTGTAAGGGCGGCCCTCGCGGCGCACGATATCGAATTTGAGTTCAAAGGTGCGTGCATAGTTTACTGTAAGGATGCGGAGGAATATGGCATGGTCATACATCATATTCAGTAGGCCTTTGATATTGCTTTTCATATTTGGCGTGGCTGCAACAACCTGTCCTTTGGTTTTTCCACGAGTTCCAATTTTGGATGCATTCTCGATTGCCTCTTTCAGCATGGCAGGACTGGTATCCAATACCCGGACTTTGTATAAGGGAGATAAATAGGCAAACTCCATTTCATATTTTTTTCGCATGGAGTCAGGATAGTTGTTGACTTTCATATGGTGCTCAAGCCATTTTTCAAACAGTTCTTTGATATTTATATTGCTGTTCAGACCTCCAGGACTCTTGTGATACTGCATGACTGCATTATATGCATCTATTTTTTCAGCAAAGGTCCCAAGCAGGTCATATTTGTAATGGGAGGTTCCTTTTTCATCGTTGAATACCTGTGTAGGGTTTACCAGGGCAACGTATGGCTTTCTACGGTTCCCGGTTAATCTTCTGATGGTCCCATATCCATTTGGGAGTCGGAAGGACAGCTCCTCCTGCTTTTTTGGGCGTCCGCGCTTCGGAGCGGGTGCAGGGGAAGTGCTAAGTGGAAAACCACAATGTGGACAGGAGGAGGCGCGGTCGCTTACCTGGCCGGAGCATTCAGGGCATTGAATTAGAGCCATATATATCATCCTTTCTGTTGCGATATCGCAACGAATCCAAAAAAGGGTACAAAAATACACCCATTGCCAGAATGGGTGCCAGATGATATAATATGGTTGTTGAGGCCGATATTATACCGTGGCTCCAGCCCGGCAATAGTATCATCAAAAGCTCTTGTGTTGGTAGCACAAGGGCTTTTTGCTATTTAATTATTCAACAGAGATTTGTTCAGCGCGTTCCTTGATTTCTTCATCCGTAAAGCCATTTGTACTTAAAAACACACCCCGATTTTGAGCCACGACAGCTATTAACTCAGTACACTGTTCAATATTAGATTTAACGGCTGAAAGATTTTTGGTTTCTGCTTTGTCAATGTATTTTATTACAGAATCAGATAGAATTTGAACCTGTATAACGTATTGCGTAGATGACTGGATATAGGATTTGGCGCCGTCATTGTCTGACTTAGGAAATTTGGTTGAGTTTCCGCCTAAAACTTTTGAGGCCTCCTTACAGGAATCATAATAGTCTACAAGGGATATTTCTCCAGATAGAGCCTTGTCAAAATTACTTACTATCACATTATTTGCCTTGATAGCAATCTCAACGTTTTCCCAGACTTTATCGTCTATGTCTGCAGCATCTTCTTTAGTGAACTCAATTACATTGTCATTTTTAGCAGTTGAACTATCTTTGGAAGCCCAAAACCCAACAAAGGCTGATAGAGCAAAGAAAGTAATAATACAGAAAAGACATCCATGCCCCTTCTTCTTTCTGGCCACAGTTGATGACGATGTATTTGTTAATGGTGGAGTCTGGGCATTCTTCGGTGATTCATTTGTTGGACATCCACAATTCGGACAGGTTGCTGCCTTATCACTGATTTCTTTTCCACACTCTGGGCATTTGATTAGTGCCATAGTTTTATCCTCCTCGGTAAATAATTTTTATATAAAGCAATTGCTTTTATATATTTAAAATTTCCTTCGTAACTCAATCACCTTTCCGACGATTGTCACTGGTAATGTACTGATTTCATCCAGTGTATATAATTTGGGGGAGAATGCCGGATTATTTGGAACCAGACGAATACTCCCATCCTCATACTTATATATTTTTTTGCAGGTAGCCTCATCCCCATTGATGAGAACAACCACGGTCTCACCATTTTCGGCATCGGGCTGCTCCTTGACTATGACTGTATCCCCATCACAGATGTTTGGCTCCATAGAATGTCCTTTGATGCGCAGGCCAAACAGGTTTCCCTGGCGGGCCATATCCTCGGTGACTTCCTCTTCGTCTATGATATCTTCAACTGCGCTGATTGGAATGCCGGCAGCAACTGAACCAAGAACTTTTATTATAACTCCTTTGCTACGAGGCATATATCTGATAGCGCTTTTATCATCTAACAAATCTGACTTTCCAATATTAAAGTAGTCAGCAATTTTTTGAACTTTTCCAGCACTTGGAACTATCTTTCCTACGCACCAGGTATTGAATGTGGTTGGATTAAAGCCTAAGTCATTTGCAACTTCTTTTTGCTGTTTTCCGCTTTGGGATATATAGAAATTAATGTTTTTAGAAAATATTCTTTTTTGCTCTTCGTCTGTCACATTGCCACCTCCTAATAATTTGAATTATACAGCATAATAGGATTATTTTCAAGAAAAATCCTAAAAAATTAAATCAATTATTGACAATCCTAAAAAAATGGATTATACTACACTCGAGAAAGGAGGTTATGACCTATGGGAATAATTGAAAGGCCGAAAATTACATTACCAGCTGCCAGAGTAAATGCAGGAATGAATCAAAGAGAAATGGCAGAGTTTCTGGGGGTTGATGTGTCTACTATTACAAATTGGGAAAAAGGAAAAACAGAGCCAAGTACGAGCCAGCTAAGGAAAATCAGCGAGGTATCTGGAATACCTATGGATTATATTTTTGTGCCCGAGAAATCCTAAAATATAGGATTTTAATGAAAGGAGTGAGGGGATGAGGACTAGGCGTACAATTGCCGAACGTCAGAAGCATCTGGACCGAATATGCAAAGCTATGGAGTATGTAGTTCCTCTTATTGTTACAGCAATTGCAGCAACGATATGTAGTCTTATGGTACTGAGGTGAATACACCACTGAAAGCAAGTGTTAATAAAGTTGTAACCATTGCAACGGCTACCGGAAGTAAGAATGACTTTAAGATGACTTCTTTCGCGGCAATCCATCTGTATTCAGAATAATGTCTACCTTTATAGGTGGGCCTGATATCAGAACATAAGCTGCCATCTATTGTCGCAGTGATGTAGCCGTCATTTATTAGTTGTTGAATGGTATCAAACAAATCCAAATCTTTAAGTTTTTGATGAAAAAATATCATTAAATCAAGATTAGATGTAGTTTGAGAATTATCTTGAGAACACAGATAATTTATGGCCTTTAATACTCGATGACATGGACGAATTAGCATAATATTCTCCTTTGTACTTAGTATAAAGAATTATATCACAGAAAAAGGAGGAGTAAAACTATTGATTGTGTTTGCCATAGTAGAGGGGATTGTGGGCATAATTGTTTTGCTAATCAGTTTTGAATACTTCACTCGCGGTGGAAAGGGAAATGGATTCCAGTATTACGCTTTCGTCATTTTGGTATTGAATCTGATTATTTCCTTGAGAAGGTAGGAATAGAGCAAGTAAGAAAGGAGTAAAAGAAAGAATGAGAAATCACTCAACAACAATCATAATTACAGAACTGAGTGTGATTATTGGTTTGTTACTTGGAATTGCCAGTAAGCTTTAAAAAAATTTTCCGAGGAGAAATCCTGTAACAACACCGATAAGAGTACTCAAAATTTGTATATTTCGGTTCTTTTTCTTTTCAGTGTTGTCATAGAAAATGCGTTCATATTCACGATTTCCTTGAGCAGTAAGAGCATACCAAAAGCCAGAATATTCTGTTGGAAGATTTTTTGCGCACAGATACCCCTGTTCAGACAGGTTAAGTAAATCAATTGTGAGTTCTGTTCCATCTGTCCAAGGTAATGAGCGTTGAATGACGACAAAGGGGACAAAATTTTCATAGTCAGATCGTTGTTTTTTATGAATTATAGTAATGATTTTTTCATCGCGTGGGTTCATAACCGGTCTCCTTTGCAATTAATTAAGAAAAGTATAGCACATGAAGGGAAAGCAGTAAACTAGGCATTAAAATCAACATAGTAAGAAAGGAGTGAGAGGAGATGCGTCCAAACCGGATAAGAACCAAAACAGCAGCAAAAATCTTTGGCGTTGATGTGCCTTACCTAATTGAGAAAGTTAGGGTTGGCAAGTATCCCATAGGCATCTACGAAAAGCATGGGAAGCGGGCGCACATAGTAATACAGACGAATCTGGTTGCCCAGTACCTGGGAAGAACCATGAAAGAGATTGACGCTGCTGTTGAAGAAATAGAAGGAGGACAAGTGCAATGATACAGGTGATGCCATCACGGGAGGAGCCGGCCTATGAGGAACTGAGGCAGAAATGTGCCTGGTTGAAAGGTAGCCTTAGGGAGAGCCGCAGGGCCTTTAAGGAGAGGGGAAAATGGAATGCAGCATTATTGGTTACGTCCGTAATCAGCACAGTTCTGCTGGCACTGACCTGGGGCGGATACATAATCATATGAGAGGAGGTGGGGCCTATGAACGCGGAAATAAAAAGATGCCGCAGGTGTTGGCGCACCGAACGGCATTAAGGAAACTAATAAAATTTAATCACCCTTAGTATAAGGGATTCAGGAGGAAAAATCAATGGTTAAAGGAACAATCGAGTGCAGTTTCGGAGAAGTTAAGACTAATGCTGAGTTAGACCCATGTAAGCTACTTTTCGCAGTTGGCATCCATGAAGCGGAAAGTAACATCGGCCAAGTCAGACACCTGTCCCAGTGCGCGATTATAGGTGAGGGGATGAATCCCCCTTATGTAATTGAGTGCCTTGGGAAGTCAATCATGTCAATGTTGAAGGAATACTGCGAGGGTAATGCAGATGCCACCCTGAAGGCCATGATGACGTTCCAGAAACTGGTCAAAGAAGAAACGAATGAATACATGATGGACCATGTCAAAGAAATCCTGGCGGAAAAGGAGAAGGTGTGATGCCCCGGCCAGAGCGGTACCCAGACAGCCAGGTAAAGATTACGGCACCGTTTTTTGTACTTAACTGTAGCTGTGGGTTTCGGACCTGGTCCCTATTGGGGGAGATTACACCGTGTCCCTACTGCGGGAGGATCATGGCAAGGGAAGGTGGGCAGGATGTCGGTAAACAAATACATATTTAAGAGCCGTGCAGAGTGGCTGGAAGGACGCAAAGGCCATATCGGCGGTTCTGATGCCAGCGCCTGTGTGGGGATGAATCCATACAAGGATAATGTGCAGCTGTGGGAAGAGAAGCGTGGACTGGTGATTCCAGAAGATATTTCCGACCGTGATTATGTCCGCTATGGGACCGAGGCAGAGAAGCATCTAAGGGAATTGTTCGCCATGGATTACCCACAATATCGGGTTATATACGATGAGGATAACATGTTTACAAACACGGCCTATCCGTGGATGCACGCCTCCCTGGACGGAGAACTTGTGGATAACGATGGCCGTCTTGGAATCCTGGAGATTAAAACCACCAATATCCTGCAGAGCATGCAGCGTGAGAAGTGGCGTGACCGGATACCGGATAACTATTTCTGCCAGGTCCTGCATTACCTGGCCGTGACAGAATATGATTTTGCGGTCCTTAAGGCCCAGCTTAAAAGTGAGTGGGGCGGGGAACTGAGGATTACTACGAAACATTATTTTATAGAGAGAAAGGACGTTGAGGAGGATATCAAGTACCTGGTTGAGGCCGAAAGGCGGTTCTGGGACTGCGTGGTCACAGGGCGGAGGCCGGATTTGATTCTCCCGGCGATATAGGCGAGGATATGAGGACTGAAGTTTATACATGCGATATCTGTAAGCAGAGCAAGGGGCGGGATGACCTGGCTAAGATAACAATCCAGTCAGAAGGAATCCGGATGAAGGGGGTAGGATATAACGGAATTACCATTGATGTATGCCCGGACTGCCTTAAAAGGAAAGGATTTGTTGTTGAGTGTAGTAAGGAAGAGGCAGAGCAGTCGGCTATGCAGAATAAGCAGACCCTTGAAGATAAGATTTATGAGTTCCTGTCTGATATGGGCGTTGTTTTTGAGGAATAGGAGGCAATATGGAACTGAAGATATACAACCCGCAGGATGACGGGTTTGTCCAGAAAATCGAATGGAACTATGAGGAACTGAAGACAGAGGTTGTGGCCGCCGCTGACAGCTATGCAGTATCTGTATATACGGATGATACAATCAAGCAGGCCAAGGCGGACCGGGCCAGGCTTAATAAGTTTGTGGATGCCCTTAAAGGCAAGCGGACAGAAATCCGCAAGAAGCTTCTGGAACCGGATGAACAGTTTGGGAAAGAAGTGCAGGAAATCATTGGGATTGTCCAGAGGGCACTTGATAACATTGACGGACAGGTCAAGGATTATGAGCGCCGCCAGCGTGAGGAAAAGACAGCCAAGGTCAGGGATTTCTATGATAGTAACATCCATGAGGATATCATCACGTATCTGCCCTTTGAGCGCGTGATGAAGCCGGAATATGCCCTGGCATCCACAACCATGAAATCCATCAAGGAGGAAATCCTGTCCCTTATCCAGAAAGTGGACGAGGGACTGGCCATCCTGAATGAGGTGGACAGCCCCTATGTAGGGGAGATGAAAGAGGTATTCCTCCGGACATACGATATCGGCGCCGCAATGGCGGAGCGGAACCGCCTGGAAGCTGCGGAGCAGAAGCGCCAGGAATATGTTGCGGAGCAGGCCCGGATAAAAGCAGAGAGGGATGCCCGGATAAAGGCCGAGGCCCAAGAAGTCATAAATGCAGGAAAGCCGGTGCAGACGGCGCCAGCCCCGGCGCCACAGCCCAAAACGGAAACAGTGGAGGACCCGGTCAATGTGATTGATTTCCGAGTGTACGTGACCCGGTCACAGGCAGTGGCCCTTAAGGACTTTTTAAACAATAATGGCATCCGGTTTGAGCCGGTACCGAAACGATAAGAGGAGGAAAATACCATGGCAGTAGGAAACAGTCTGGCCAGCAGGGCCCCGAAACAGGGGCTGACTGCATACCTTACCCAGGATGCGGTCAAGAATCAGATTAACAGTGTAATCGGTGGGAAGAATGGGACGAGGTTCATCTCCAGCATTATTTCTGCAGTACAGGCCACCCCGGCGCTACAGGAGTGCACGAATCCAAGTATATTGAGTGCTGCGCTTCTGGGGGAATCACTTAACCTTTCCCCAAGCCCACAGTTGGGGCAATATTATATGGTCCCATATGATAACCGGAGCAAGGGAGCCAAGGAAGCGCAGTTCCAGCTTGGCTATAAGGGATATATCCAGCTGGCCCTTCGAAGCGGTCAGTATAAAAAACTCAATGTGATGTCAATCAAGGAAGGGGAACTGCTTCGGTTTGACCCCCTGAATGAGGAAATTGAAGTCAAATTGATTGAGGATGAGGAAGCCAGGGAACAGTCCCCTACCATTGGATATTACGCTATGTTTGAGTATCTGAACGGATTCCGAAAGGCTATGTACTGGAGCAAGGGAAAAATGGTAGCCCATGCCAAGAAATATAGCCCAGGATACAAGAAGGACCTGGAAAAAGGGACACAGTGGACATTCTGGGCAAAGGATTTTGATGGAATGGCATATAAGACGATGCTCCGGCAGCTTATCAGCAAGTGGGGCATTATGAGTATCGACCTGATACAGGCTATTGATGCGGACATGGCTGTCATCCATGCGGATGGTACCAAGGAGTATGTGGAGACGGATGTGGATAACATTGCTGCAGAGCAGCCTGCAGAGAGTCCGGACCCAGAGTTTCAGGAACAGGAAACACCATCACAGGAAGCACCGCCGACACAGACGGAAGGGAATGTGGCTGATGATTTCTTTTCATAGATATTCTTTGCGTGGGAGGAGGTGAGTAAGTGGCAATCACATTTGACAATATAGCCGGTGGGGAACTGGCTGAAAAGTTCACAATGGCCCTGGCCCAGATAGGACGGAATATCCTGGACCCAAACATGGACCCAATAGCAGCACGGGGGATGACCATCAACCTGAAATTCAAGCCAGGAAGCCGGGGGACCATTGATATCGAGTTTGATATTAAGACCAAACTGGCTGGCTTCCAGAAATCCCAGACGGTATTCCTGGTTGGGCAGGATATCAACACAGGACGCATCGAGATGTCCGAGTACGGGAGCGACCGCCCGCAGGTCACATCTGTTGCGGCGGCGCCAGCTGCGGCGTACACGGAAGTACGGCAGCCAGCGGCACAGACATTTGACCCAGCAACTGGGGAAATTTATGAGGAACCCCGCAAAGCCCCTATTGATTTAAGGGCTGCGGCTAACCAATAAAATGAAAAGGAGATAAGAAAGATGATGGAAGGATTAAAAGCAGCATTGGAGCATGTGGAGGAACTGGCACGTGAGAACGAAAAGACAGAGGTGATTGAGATATGTGGTAAGACCTACGCCAACAAGAGCCTGAAACGGTATGACATGACAGAAAAGGCGGATGCCGTCACAGCTACCACCTTGTCATCCCTCGTGGACTATATCGGAAGCTGCAGCAGGGAGTTCCCGGAAGGTATGGATATGATTATACATATCGTAAGCCCAACCAAGGTCGAACTTATATCAGAACTGGATAAGGAGCGCAGGAGGGAATGCCTGTTTGAGACTGTGGCCGAAACATCCGAATACCGGTATGACAAATGGTATGATCAGGAGAGCTTCATGATTGCCCTGCAGGCGAACTTCCAATTCAGTCCAGACCTGGATGCAGTGATGAAACTGTCAGGAAATATTGAGAAGAAGAATGACCAGACCTACTCAGATGATGGTCGGACACAGGTGGCAACCATGACAGTTGGGGTAGCAACAAAGGCGGCGGCGATTGTCCCTAATCCTGTGGAACTGATTCCTTACAGGACATTCCAGGAGGTCGGACAGCCTGCCAGCAAATTTGTGTTCCGAATCGGCGAAAATAATGATATCCCGATTTTTAAATTGATTGAGGCCGAAGGTGGAATCTGGAAGAATGAGGCGGTATCCAACATCAAGAGATACTTTGCGGATGCCATCATGGGAATGCCTGAGGAAATCAGCAGCCGAATCACAATCATCGGTTAATCAGTACTTTACCTCCGGTGTATTGATATGTCACGGTATTGGATGCTGGAGGTGTTACCAGGGCGGCTCAACAAACTACTTTCTGACGCCGCCCTGTCCTTTAAAGTGGAAGGTGGTGGTTTTCCTGGGCAGGGACTGCAGGAAGGACCTGGACTACTTCCCGAAGGTTGTCAATTTCTATGAGGATGATAGGATATTTGATTTGCTGGACGAATATGGCCCACTGGGAGTTACCGTATATGACTGCATTCTGACAATCGTCTACTCAAATGGCTATTATGCGAATCTATCCAAAGACAAGCTATCAAAGATGGTCATCCGAAAGATTGGAAACAAGTGGATTAAAAGCCAAAAGGCCGTTGTGCAAGTGATAGATTACTGTGCTGATTTAGGACTTTTTGATAAAGACCTCATGCTGCAGAATATTATCACCTCTGTTGGGATTCAAAAACGCTACCACATGATAGCTGTGAAGCTGATGAAGAGACGGCTCTATAGTACGCAATACTGGTTGCTTGATGAAAACGGGGAACCTTTATTAAATACACCCATTTTTCCAATTGATTCCGAGGAAAACGGAATTTCCGCGGAGGAAATAAGCAAATCTTCGGAGGAAATGCAGGTAAAAGAAAAGGAAAGTAAAAGAAAAGAAATCTTATATAAAAGAGAGCCGGATATTCCCGCGGAGGAAAGCCTGGATGCGGCCTTTACCCGGTTCGTGGGGTTCCGGAAGGATATCAATAAACCGTTGACAGCTAACGGGGCAGAGCTGATAAAGAAGGAACTGGGACGTATAGGGTGTGATGCTAAGGAACGTATTGCAATCCTAGACCAGAGCATCATGAACAATTGGACTGGGGTATATCCGTTGAAAAAGAAACGGCCAGTCAAGGATAGCGCTGTAAATCCAAAGAACCAGTTCCATAATTTTGACCAGAGGGATACGGACTATGATGCCCTTATGCTAAAGCAGGTGAGGGAGTGGGCCGGGGAAGGAGCAGGGAATGAAGGAAACACACCAGAAGATACTTGACTACATAACCGGTTATATGCTGGACCATGGATACCCGCCTACAACCAGGGAGATATCGGAAGGGGTAGGATACACATCGACATCTACGATATTCAATCACTTACGGGATATGCGGGCAGATGGTCTGATTAATTACATTGACGAATGTCCCAGGACCATCACGGTGCCTGGGTATAGATACACAAAAACTGAGGGGAGGAAAGGACATGGAAGAACTGGTAACCGGCGCCGTGGAGGAGACAGCCCCAGCGGCACAGAAATGGTATGAGGGGGTCAGCCTGGAGGACGCTGAAATCTACATACAGGCCAACCTTAAGTCAGCAGCCAGGAGCGTGATAGCGATTGGCTATTATCTAAAATGCGTACACAGGAATGAACTGTTTAAGGAGGCTGGGTACAAGGATATATGCGAATATGCGAAAGACCGGTTCGGTTTCAGTGCTTCGACCACATCCAGGTACATGACGCGGAATGATAAGTTTTCGGTCAATGGGAACAGCCCAATCCTGGATGATAAATATAAGGATTTCAACAAATCCCAACTCCAGGAGATGTTAAGCCTGGACGCGGAGCAGCTGGAGAAAGTCACCCCGGACATGACAGTGGTACAGATACGGGAGATGAAGAGACCCAAGGAAATACCCTACATTGCCATTCCTGGCCAGATTGAACTGACGGACTTACCCGGCGTGGAACCGGAAGATGTAGCGGCAGCTGCCCAAGCCAGGAAAGAGATGGTGACCGGCAGTCCTGAAAAACAGGCCTATACCATATCAGCGGCAGACCTGCTGCCTGAAGCGGCGGAACCAGTGCAGCCAGCTATTGCGATATCGCAACAGGATTCAGGTCCGGAGGTGATACATTTCACTGCCGGGGACAGGACAATTGATGGTGCCTATGGTGCCACGATTGCCGCAGTTGTAAGGGCATATGTGGACAATGGATATGAAAGGCCTGAAAAGGAGTGTGAAGTGACGGCTTTTGGGATGGGGTATAAGGTCCTGAAAGGGTCAGATGTTACGGAATTTTACACAGATGCTGGGCAAAAGGTTTTTGATGTGGAAAATGTCCGCCTGGAAAAAGAATATCAGTATTGGCATAGGAATAGGTCCCAGCAAGAACCAGAAACTGCGGGACAACAAATCCTGCCAGAGAAATCCGGGAAGTGTATTTATAGGCCAGAGTTTGAGTGCACCTTGGAGGAAGCCCATAAACTTACCCCAGGCACCGGGGAAGACTGCAGCCAGGCGTGCTGCTGGGACTGTGTCAGGCGTGGGGACTGCAAGCTGGAGTGCTATAGTTCCGAGCGCAGGCCAGAGGTAGCTCCAGAGGAACATGGTGGGGAATCTGCTGCGGAAGTGCAGCAGGAAGTGGAAGATGCTGCGGAAATGCAGCAGGAGCCAGAAGCTGAGAAAACCGTGGACGTACATCCAGAACCAGACCTTCAGGGACAGCTATCCGAGAAGATTCAAGGACCGGAAGGGGAGAATATTGGAGGGGTACCGGTGTTTTCGTTGGAGAATAGGATGACTCATGGGGCCTATGGCTGGAAGCGTTCCGAAATCATCAAAGGATACTTACAGGCCCTGCACCGGGAAGAATGCTATACCGTCTGGAATCAGGTACCGACAATTCAGTTCCAGGTCCTGGGGGATACGTATATGGCCAAATATGATGGGTTCTGCTATGTGAGTTTCAAAAACAACGGACAGGCAATGATGTTCGTGGAACTTGACCGGATAAAAGAGGAATACGCCATAAAGTATCCGCCGAAAAAAGCTAAGCCAGTAGATACGTATGATAAGTCAATCCTTCAAAGCATGATTAAGTTTGAGGAGGATCAGTTGCGTCTGATGGGACCAGCTTGGATGGAGAAACAGCCATACCATTACACCAAACACACGATGGCACTGGAGGCTTACAGGATGCTGCTGGCGGCACATGAAGGAGCCGGATTATGAAAGAAAAAATAAACGATTATGAAATGTCCATTAGGAAAACCACGAAGGAATCTGCAAAATGCTCTGCGTGTGGATACCGACGGCCAGAGATGTATCTTATTCATCGGCATGGTGATAGCTGTTATCTATGCCGTGAGTGTGTAAGCTATTTCCTGGTAATAGCAGCGCTGATGGAGTAATCTAACGATTAACGGCATAAGCCAGGAAAAGAGGAGAAAAGTGAAGGTAAGGCTATTGGACGAGCATAAGGCCATCAGGGTACAGCTGTGGACTAACGGAGCCTGGAGGCACAATATCCGCGGGACGGTCATTGGGAGCCATGAAGGGATTGTCGGTGTGCTGCTGGACAGTGGTGAGTATGTGGATGTGCCAGAGGAAAGATTGAAGATAATATCATAAATAATTAAAGGAGAATGAGATGAAGGAAAGAATTAAGAAATATATTGAGGACATGGTCACCTGTATATTTATCGGAATGTGGCTTGGAGTGGGCTGTGCAGTAGGCTTCTGGGCAGTGACAGTGCTGTATTTGGGACACTAAATCGATGTTTATAGGAGAGCTGCGACATGAAAAACGAAACAATGACAGTGGACGATATTGAGTGTCCATACTGTGGCGGGGTATTTGATGGCGGTGAGGCAACAAATTATGATACCACATGTGATTTTGTAAACTGCCCTACATGCGATGGCGAGATAGAGGTATTACAGTCTGTAACTTATACTTGTCACCCAGTAAAAAATCAAGAGTCAGGTGATTTAACATTTTTAAAAGGAGTAAACTATGGATTTTTATAATTGTCCTTATGTCGATGTTATTCCATTTCGCAATGGAAACGAATATGACGAAGCTTATGGATGTGCAGTGACAAGGGAAAGTTGTCAGGGATGTGCTTGCAAATTATCAACAGAAGAGTGCGAATGGTTATTTCGTGAGCAGAAGAATTAGCATTTTGGCAGCTGGGTATGGGTGATAGAGTTTGAGCGGTGCGAGAAGCCGGAGGAGGCAGAGGGATGAAGGATAGAAAATATTTAGCCGTAAGTATCAAGCATTCTGCCGGAACCCGATTCACTTTATGGGGATGGGAAAGGACCAAGGATGAGCAGGAGCGTTGTTTTACTGGATATTTAGGCACCATGGATTATGACAAGTGCGAATTATATAGTCTTGAGGATTTCCAGGAGCATTATGGACATGGTGTCATAAAGTGTGACAAGCCTGTAAAAATGACCATGGATTTGGCGCGGAAATGGGATGAATATGATACCGTGCTGGTAGATTATGAGGAATATAAAGCATTTGTAAGTTAGCAAAATCGATGTTTAAGAAGGAAAATTTATGAATGATAAGCAGCGATTAATGATAGAGGGGATGGACAGGCTCCTTAGGAGATTTAATAAATATCCGAACGATAAAGAGTTTACCGTGGAAGAAATTATAGAAGTATCTAACGAAATATATGATGAAATCGTGAAAGAGGAGAATTAGCATTTGGAGGTTTGTATGGAATTTTTAAGTGAACATTGGGTTCTTATTTATGGGATGTTTATGTATGGTATGGGACTGCTAACTGGTTCTATCAAAAAGAAACGTTAATTAACGTTTCCGGGAGGAGCCGGAGCATGAAAGAAAAGATAAACGATTATGAGATGTCCATTAGGAAAACTACAAAGAAATCCGCAAAATGCTCTATATGTGGATATCGACGGCCAGAGATGTATCTTATTCATCGGCACGGCGACAGTTACTACATGTGCCGTGAGTGTGTAAGCTATTTCTTGGCGATAGCAGCGTTGATGGAGTAATTTAGCATTTTAGGCGGGTAGTAGTCCAAGTTGGCAGGACATCAGCGCCGGAGATTATGTGCCGGTGTTGTACGGCGCCGGTTCGATTCCGGCCTACCCGCACCAATTTTAAAATTTAATGAGGTGTGTATGGATAAAGATTTTTCAGAAGGGTTTATGCATGATGTTGCAGATTTGTTGGAATATTGTGCAGAAAATAATACAGATAATGTCGATTTGATTTTTACGTTTGGGGATAAGGAACTGAATGTAAATGTCACATTTTCAATTAAACAAAACTGAGATTTTAGAAAGGAAAGTATCATGGTGAAAGTAATTAAGTACGGCCAGAAGCGCCGGGTAACATGTAAGCACTGTGGGGCGTTGCTGGAATTTGAGAAAAGTGACATAAAGACTGCCCGGGTCGGCATGAATGAATTTGAACAGCAGATTGTGTGCCCGACTTGTAATGAGACTGTGGCAATATAAATATTTTGGAGGTGGATTTTGTGGAAACATTACTTGTTATTTTGGTGGTAATGACTGTATTACTTGCTTTTGGGATGGCTTATTGCTTGGGCTATCTTAAAGGATTTAAAGAATTTGAAGAAATACAAAATGATTATGGAAATAGACTGGCAGATTTATTTTTGGATTATATAAAAAGAACAGAAACTTAGTATTTCCATCGGTATATACCGATGAATTAAGATTTTCGATGTGAAGGAGGTATCTGATTGAGAATAAAAGCAGAAAGTAAGCAGGCCAAGGCCAACAGGGTCTTGAGGGAATCCGCAGTGGCAGCATCGGCAGCATCAGCTATCCGGGAACCGCCGCCGGATACATGGCCTGTCAGGATGCCGCCCTATGCATACACCAGCCTGCGCCCGGACCCGGGACTGCGCCGGCCGCCGGAAGGGGTGATACGGTACCATGAGACAGTGCTACATAGACAACGGGCGTGGGGGCTGTGATGGTCAGCGCAACAATAAGGGCAGGATACGGTACGGGTGCTGGGCGTGTCCGTGGCTGGACGTGGGAGGAGGTGATATCGGTGAAACAGACAGAAGCACTGGAAGAAGTGGCCAGGCTGGCCGCAAAGGAAGCCCTTAAGGAGCATGAGAAGCAACTCCGAAGGGAAAAGAGAATAAAGGTATTCCAGAACACCAAGAAGCTGATGGAGAATTATAACCGCATCTGTCAGAGCGTGGAGGAGGGCGTGGCGGAACTTTCTGATATGGATAATGGAGAAGAGCTGGAGGAATTCACGGAGGAGGACATCTTCATCAATAGCATCCTTAAAAGCAAGCTCCGGAGTATTGTCATGATAGGACACATAGACAAGTGCTTGAAGCTCCTGGAGGATGAGGAGTGTCGGAAGAATACGCATGAGAAGTATCTGGCATTCAAGTATTTCTATCTGGATGGGATGACATACGAAAGTATTGCAGAGATTTACGGATATGGGGAGCGGACAGCCAGGCGGTGGATAACGGAACTTACGGGGATTCTTAGTGCATATCTCTTTGGGGCTGATGCCCTTATGCTGGATTAGAGACTTGACAGGAGCGTGTCAAAATCGTGTCCTTGTCATGTCCGTTTGGATGATTTATAATTGTAATATGCAAAATTGGATGAAGCGGAAAGCTTACTGATTTTGCACCCTCCCCCACAAATAGCGGCTACCAGGCGTTACACCCTGGCAGCTGACTAGAAGCTGACGTTCTCCTGCCTCTTCATAGCTTCGCAAATCGGATAGAGGGCGGCTCCCAGTTGATACCATACTGGTGCAAGGTATCCGTAAGCCAACCGCGGCGTGAGTTGGAACGTACCGGCGATGAACCGGTACTGATGCGGGGTAGAGCAGTCTGGCAGCTCACCGGGCCCATAACCCGGAGGTCGTAGGTTCAAATCCTGCCCCCGCTATTGGTATCTGGTTTTATCCCCCACGACATTATCCAGATACATAGACAGATTTTCTCCTTTAAAACTCCAAGCCGATAAAGCATGGAGTTTTTTGTTATCTATAATCAACCAGATGGGAAGGTGAGGTGGTTGGCGAATAACGAAAACCTAATGCAGTATCGAGGTTCAACACCGGAAGAACGCCGAGCAAATGCTTCTAAAGCAGGGAAAGCATCGGGCGAGGCCAGGCGGCGCAAAGCAAACCTGCGCCAGACTATGAATGCAATCCTCACCTCCGAGGTGGATATACCGGAGTGGACCCCAATCCTGGAGGCATTGGGATTGGACCATACACTTGAGACAGTCATAAGTGCTGCCATGGTCAGGGAGGCCATGAACGGGAATGTCAAGGCATATATGGCCATTAAGGATGTATTGGGGCAGACCTCCAAATCTGATGTGGATTTGGAAGAGCAGAAACTGCGTATGGATGCCACCAAGGCCAACATGGGTGTGGATGATGATGGGCAGGAAGATGACGGATTCCTGGATGCATTGAAAAACACAGTAGAAGATGACTGGGCTGACAATGATATGGAGGAGGGATGGTCCGATGAAGATGAAGAAGAAACGGCCGATATTTAAGTTCAAGCCGTTCTCAAAGAAACAGAGGATGGTCCTCAATTGGTGGATGGACAACAGCCCTGTCAAGGATTATGACGGTATCATAGCGGACGGAGCCATCCGTTCCGGAAAAACAGTTGCCATGTCCTTGGCATTCGTATTCTGGGCTATGAAATTGTTTGACGGCCAGAACTTCATCATGGCTGGCAAGACAATCAGTTCCTTCCAGCGTAATGTCCTAACCAATCTTAAGACCATGCTGCGGAGCCGGGGATACAGATGCATACACCATTTGTCTGGCGAATTTAATAATATGCTGGAAGTCACCCGAAACGGGGTCACGAACTACTTTTATATTTTTGGAGGGAAAGACGAAGGCTCACAGGACCTGGTTCAAGGAATTACCGCGGCCGGCGCCTTTTTTGATGAGGTGGCCTTGATGCCGGAGTCATTTGTCAACCAGGCCACAGGCCGGTGTTCAGTGACCGGAAGTAAATTCTGGTTTAACTGTAATCCATCCGGGCCGATGCATTGGTTTAAGGTTGGGTGGATTGACAAGGCAATTGGCTTCATCGGGAAGTGGAAAGCAGTGGAGCTGCAGCAAAAGGGCCAGGAAGTTAAGCGGCTTCTATACCTTCATTTTACCATGGACGATAACCTATCCCTGGATGAGGAGATAAAGAAGAGATATCGGAGCATGTACACCGGCGTGTTTTTCCTGAGATACATAAAAGGACTCTGGGCGGTTGCCGAGGGACTGATATATACCATGTTCACAACGGCCAACCTATACAGTGACGAAACCCGTCCCAAGGGGCTGGAATATCTCAGTGTCCGTACAATTGCACTGGACTATGGGACCACTAACCCATGTGTATATCTGGACATCTATGACGATGGAGACATCATCTGGGTGGACCGTGAATACCGATGGGACAGCCGTGTGGAGAAGGTACAGAAAACGGACAGTCAATATGGTGATGATATGGTCGATTTCATGGGAAATAATCCGGATTTGATGGCTGATATCATAGCGGACCCATCAGCGGCCAGCTTTATCACGGAGTTACGAGGGCGGGGCTATGTTGTGAAACCGGCTGAGAACGATGTGGAGGATGGTATCCGGGCCGTGTCATCCATGTTTTACAGAGGCAAGATAAGGATACATGAGAGATGCACGGGCCTTATTACGGAGTTGCGGTCCTATGTCTGGGATGACAAGGCCAGGGAACGTGGGGAGGAAAAGCCGGTGAAGCAGCTGGACCATGGACCGGATGCTTTGCGGTATTACATATTCACGAAGTTGCCGGAATGGAGGATAGGGATATATGTCAAAACGTAGGAGCACCCGTCATGTGCGGGCAGACACAAAGCAGGCACCCGTCACAACGATGGATGCCTTTTCTAATCCAATAGCGCGGCTGGGATATGGCACTCAGGACCTCCTGCAGGCCACACAATACCCACTTACCCGTATGACCCAGAATTACCAGCTGCTGACCAGCCTGTATCGGGAGAATTGGATTGTCCAGAACATCATTGAGACGATACCGGGAGACATGGTCCGTAAGTGGTATACCATCCAAAGCAATGTGGCCCCTGAATACATAGATTCCATGCAGCGGATGGAACGGAAGGTACACCTGCGCAAATCCCTCCTTGAAGGGATGTATTGGGGCAGACTGTATGGGGGTGCGGCCGGAATCATCATGGTACGCGGCCAGGATGACCTATCACTGCCGCTGGACTATGGACTGGTGCTTCCGGGATGCTTCCTTGGGCTGATGATATTGGACAGATGGAGCGGCATCTATCCGGAATTGGGACAGGTGACAGACCCATCAGACCAGGACTTCGGTCTACCGGAATACTATACCATCCGAGATGAAGAGAGCGGCACGCTGATATCCAGGGTGCACCACAGCAGGGTCCTGCGCTTTACGGGCCGAGAACTTCCGTACAATGAGAAAATAGCAGAGAATTACTGGGGGGAATCAGAACTGGAAGCCATATACAGCGAACTGGTGAAGCGAGACAATGTATCCGCTAACATAGCATCCCTGACCTTCCGGGCCAATGTTAACTACATGGAAACAGACAGCCTGGATCAGATGCTTGCAACCAGCAATGCGGAGGCCCAGCGCCGGTTCTGGCAGACCCTGCAGGCCCAGAGCGTGATAGAAAGCAACTTTGGCACGCGTCTGGTCAACAAGGGTGATGTCATGCATAATACCCAGTACACGTTTACCGGCCTGCCAGAGGTATATGACCGGGTGATGATGGATGTAGCTGGCGCGGCCAAGACTCCGGTCACGAAACTGTTTGGACGGTCGCCAGCTGGTATGAATGCCACTGGTGAGAGCGACATGAACAACTATTACGATTACATAGATGGCCTGCGGGAGAACCAGCTGCGGCCAATCATGGAGCGCCTGTTACCAATCATGGCCCTCTCTGCCTGGGGGACGGTCCCTGATGACATGGACGTAGATTTCCCGCCGCTTCAGACCCCAGATTCCAATGAGGTCGCGGATATAACAGAGAAGAAGACACAGGCGGTATTGTCCGTCTATCAGAGCGACCTGATTGACGCGGCCACGGCCCAGAAGGAGCTTAAAGCGCTGGCTGATGAGACAGGCATGTACAATACCATATCAGACGAAGCAATTGAACAGGCGAAGGGCAGGACATACTCAGATTACAAGGCTATGCAGGACCCGCTGGCAGGACTGGCATTGCCTGGAGCCTTTGGAGCCGGGGAGGATGATGGATAATGCCGACACTTATACGGCCACCGGATAAAGATGATAAGACCAGGTTCCTGCGGATGTTATTCCTGCGTACGGAACGGCGCCTGATTGCCGAGATTAACCATAAACGTATCAATGGGTATGTAGACTACGCAGAAGTGGCAGCCCTCAAACGTACCCAGCAGATACTGCAGGAGATGGTGGATGAGAGCTGGAACTATGTGCCGACCATGATAGAGTCCATATTTTATCGGTCTGAAGCTGCCGCCAATGGTTATGCCAACGCAGCCGGGCTTACGGCAACGCAGATGGGGATTGTGGAGCAGCTGTCTAACAATCTGCTGGGGGACATTGTGGAAGCGTCAACTACCGCGCAAAAGACGATTGAGAAAGTGTTTCAGGTTGGTAGGCAGCAGGAGGGGGCACTTCGGAATACTGCTTTGCAAGCTGTAGCAGAGCAGCAAGCGTCTGGTTATGGCACCGGGAAAGCAGCGGTTAGTATGGCCCAGGAACTGGAACGCAATGGAGTCACATCCTTTGTGGATAAGGCAGGACGAAAATGGTCTTTGCAGGACTATTGTAACATGGCAACCAGGGCAACTGCCAGGCAAGCGGAGATATCCGCCATCCTGACAGCGGACCCAGAGCATGACCTGTATAAGATTGTTAAGATTGGCAGCACCTGCCCGATATGTGCCCCGCTGGAAGGCCGGGTATATAGCCGTTCCGGAACTAATCCGGATTATCCCGCATTGGCGAAGGCTTTTGGAAAGATTGACCCATCTGGTCCGGATGAACTGTCCAATACCTATCTGAACATCCATCCGAACTGCCTGCACTCCCTAGTCAAATACACGACTATAGGGAAGACAGATAAGCAGATTCAGAAGGATAAGGACTTCTCCAGTTTTGAAAAGAATCCGATTACAGTGGACCCACGAACCAAGAAGCAGATTGCGGCATATAAAGAAAAGGTAAGGAACCGACAGAAGCTGTTAAATGATTACAAGCAGTATAATCGGTATCGAAAGGTATGTGGTAATGACATGCCGAAAACCTTTGAAAAGTTCAGGGACATGAAGTATAATGAATCTGTAAAATGGAAGGAAACGCAGGCCATTTATCGGAAATCAAATGCATATGGAAAAATCATTGCAAAAGAACCGGAAATCACTGCTGATTTGACCAAGATATCAAATGATACAGGGGTGTCTATGATTGGACTGGAGCACCGTGTAAAAACGAAAGATTCCTTCCTGCGCAAGGTGGGAACAGACAGCAATCATAGCCTGGATGCACAAGTCATTACGGACACTATTAACTCCACAAATGATGTAATCCGGTATACCTACCAGGATAATCCACTGAACCTAACAAATGCATATATGAATGTCACGGATGCTATGAAGGCAAAAGGGTATGAGGTGATAAGGGTAAAGAATACCTGGTTGGATAAGCATTCGGCATATAAAGGTGTCAACTGTATTTTCAAGGCCCCATCTGGGCAGAAATTTGAAGTACAATTCCATACGCCGGAAAGCTTCAAAATTAAGGATGGACCAATGCATAAACTTTATGAGCAATCCAGGCTGGAGACAACGACACCGGAGAAACAGGCAGAGTTGAATAAGAAGATGTTTGAATTGTCTGCGCAGTTGGAAGTACCGGTAAACATTGACCGGATTAAGTAGGAGGTCATATGGAGGATTTTTATTTTGTATATGGTTTCGATAGTAAGAATAAGAAAGCGGACCGTCTATACCGCTACCTGAACGGGAACTTTGAACGGTATGATAAACGGCTACGGAAGTGGATTCCTGCGCCAGAACAGGCCTGCATCTTTATTGGAGAGGACTGGGAGTATGATGAGATAACTCAGGATGAAGCGGAGAAAATCAAGGATATGTTAAAAGTATGATACCATTAGGTAATTTCCCGATGGTATTTTTTATTGCGATATCGCAATAGGAGGGACAACTAAATGCTTGCATATTATGGCTATACGATAAGCCCCAACCAGATGGAAACGGTTGAGGGCTTTTTAATTTGCCGCAATGTGCCCATTGCCCGGACAGGGGAAATGGAGTACCTGGAAAGCGAACTGAAGCCGGATGGGAGCAACTCAAAGATGGTAACAGTGTGCCGCTCTCCAGATGAGGTATTCTCTGAAGCGGCACTGTCCAGCTTTGAGGGGAAGCCGGTAACGGATGAACACCCGCCGGAACTTCTCACGCCGGATAACTGTATCCAGTACGCCAGAGGACATGCCCAGAATATCCGGAAGGGAGAAGGGGAATGGGAAGGACATGTGATAGCGGACCTGCACATCCAGGATGAGGAATTAATCCGGGCGGTTCAGGGCGGTAAACGGGAAATCAGCTGTGGATATGAGTGCAGCTACACAGAAAATGAGGATGGGACCTATTCGCAGTATGATATCCGGGGGAACCATATCGCCGTGGTGACACGGGGAAGGGCCGGGAAGCATGTTGCGATTTTAGATTCAAAGAAAAAGGTAGAGGCCGTGAAAAGGTCGGAAAGGAATGGGAAGATGAAGAAGAACAGTTTATTTTTCAAGTGGTTTGCCCAGGCGGCTAAGGATGCATCACCGGAAGAGCTGGAAACGATGGCAGTAGATGCAGCCGCGGCAATGGATGAGGATATGACAGCCCAGGAACCCCCTGCTGCATCTGCAGCCAAGGAGGAGCCGCCAAAGGAAGGCGCGCAGGATTCAGCCAGTCTTGACGGGAAAATGGACATGCTGATGGATATGATTAAGGAAATCATAGGAGAAAAGAACGGTGCCCCTACCGGGAAGCCGGCCGAAGACCCGCTGGACAGCCTGGTAAAGGAACTGACGGGGGAAGGAGGGGAGCCATCGGCGCCAACAACTGAGGCGAAAGTAGTTCCGGCAGAAGAACTGGATAAATCAGCATGTGCTGCCGACAGGGCCGTGATGGCAGCGGTAGTCAAGCAACTCCGTCCGGTGATTGCGGGAATTAAGGATGAGGCTACCAGAAAATCAGTCACGGATTCCCTGGTTTCCTGCTTGACTGATAAGGAAAAGGTGAGCGACATTGCAAAGATTGCACAGACCGCCCAGAAGAATGCAGCGAAAGTGACGGATAGGAATCCTCAGGCAGACCTTGAGGCTTATCAGGCCTCATACGATGCCATGAACCCACACAAACAGAATGGAGGTACGAAGTAATGAAAGGACAGGTTATTGGGAAGAACATGACACATGGATATGCAGGTGATTATGCCAGACAGCCGGATATGATAGTGGATACCCATCCGCTGGGAGGGGACAATGCGGTAACATTCGGACTTCCCTTGGTATACGATGCAGACAGTAAAGTGGTTGCCTTTGGGGAGAGCAGTAAGGCAGCTGATTTTGTTGGTATTGCCTCCAGGGAGTTTAAGAGCGCGACCTCCTATCTTTCGCAGTCCGCTGGGGAATATAGGCCGGATGAGGCAGTGAGCGTATTCAAGCGCGGATGCATCAACGTGCTGTGCAACGTAGGGACGCCGAAACTGGGTGGAAAGGTGTATATCCGGACTGTGGCCAATGATACAATCCCAACTGGTATTGTCGGAGGCTTTGAGGCATCTGCAGATGAGGGGAAGACGGTGGAATTGACCAACTGCGAGTGGCATGGTGAGAAGGATGCAAACGGCGTGGCGGAAATCAGGATTATGTCCTGCAACAGAGCATAAGGAGGAATGAGACATGAAATTCAAGAACATGGGAACTTTTGACGCAGGTGTGGTGACATCCTCTCCGACCGGAGCGGCAGCACCACATAAATATCAGACCATGGATGCTGCTGCCATTGCTAATGGCGGTGCCTTCCTGCAGTCTGAACTAGAAAAACGGGACAACACTGTCCGTCAGCCACTTACCAGCTTCACCTATGGTCGTGATATCCCAATGAGGGTTGGCGGCGGATGGGCAGAGTTCATCAGCGCAATGAACGTGGAGTATGGTGTGACAGGTGGTAGTGATGACGGTCCGGTACATGCAGGCGGCGCCAATGGCATTCCGATGGTACAGGCCAATTTCGATAAAGGCCTGTTCAAGACCCACATTTTTTCCATTGGTATGAGGGTCATGTGGGTGGACATGCAGCGTGAGAAGCTGACTGGGCGTAGCCTTGAGAGTATCCTGCGGGACGGCATCCGTATGACCTATGACAAGCATATGGATGCAAATGTGTATGTAGGTATTAAACGGTACGGTTCCACAGGACTTATTAACAACCCAAACGTCACTATAGCAAGTGCTGCAGCGACAGGCACATCCAGTGGGACTGCATTTAACACCAAGATGCCAGACCAGATTCTGAAGGATATTAATGATGCCATCCTCGCCGTATGGGGTGCTGCTGAATATGATAGGGATGCCATCCCAAACCATATAATCATGCCTTACGAACAGTTCAATTACCTGGCTACCACCAGGGTATCAGAACTGGCGGAAAAGACCATACTGCAGTTCCTTCTGGACAACAATGTAGCTAAGACCAATGGTAGCGACCTGTATATCGGCGGGTGCTCCTGGTGTAAGGGGGCAGGTACGGGAGGAAAGGACCGTATGGTCGTGTATCTCAATAAAGAACGGTTCGTGGCAACGGATGAGTTGGCCCCATTAAGCCGTGTCATGACCCAGGCGAGTGCGGAGAATGTGTGCTATGACACTGCATACATGGCAAATATATCCGAGGTGCAGATGTATTATGAGAACATCATGCGTTATGTGGATGGGATTTAAGGAGGAAGTCTATGTTTATCAACAGTAAGAAGTGTTTTGAAATTCGCGAGGGGGACCAGAAGCTGGTCATCGCCCGTGACTTTATTGGCAACATCCCTGATTGGGCTGCAAGGCACTGGCTGGTACAGGCAGCCATCCAGGACGGCTCCATCGCCACGCCGGATAATACAGCGGATAAGGAACTGGAAGCAGCGGATGCGGTTGCAGAAGAGAGGGCAGAGGAATATGATATCCGCCCGGAAGAAACCAAGGAACAAACGGGTAGGAGAGGCAAAGACAAATCATAAGGAGGTACCGGCATGGATGGAGCGCAATTTAACGGAGTGATAGCTACAGCGGCTAATATACCAGCAAATGGTGAAACCGGTACTTACACCGTGGAAATGTTCCTGGAGGATTTCCCCCAGTTTTCAAAAGCTGGGATGAAACCAAGGGAACCCCTGGTACCAGAAGGAATTCTTGGTATCTTTATTG
>OGJC01000635.1_pt1 | contig 27090 bp, 46 predicted proteins | sample 1571941 | NCBI WGS metagenome assembly OGJC01 (sample SAMEA2582100, study PRJEB24529) | metagenome | biome: Human gut stool | place: China | collected 2011 | reverse complement strand
TTTCTTGATGGCTTGGACTTGATTCAGGATGATATTGATGATTGGATTGAAGATACTTATATGTTTAAGCGGCTGCAGCTTCAGGCTAAAAATCGAATGATTGGCTTATGCGGCTTATCAGCGTTAATTGCGATGTTTGCGAAAAATATGCTGAAGGAGATTCAATTTAATACGACTTCAATTGTCTATCAGTCAGCGATTTTATTTTTTTTCACAACAGTGCTGATTACCTTGTTAATGGCACATAAGACAATCAGTGAAGGGTGGGTGGAAAAAGAAGAATGCATATCTACGAGAGCTTGATTTGTTTTGCTGCCTGTCTGCTGCTAGTCGTGCTGAATAAAAGTATTGATGGTTTTTTGCTTGATTTGCTGATCGAAGGTGATTTGCATGAGCTGGTTCATGAAGATCCTTTCAAGCTGGCGGCTAAGCGGCTGAAAAAGGCTAAACCGGTTTTGCTGCTAATTACTTTATGGCCGCAGTTTGGTTACAGTATTTTTTGGCTTGGCGGTGTCGGCGGCTTGTTTATGCTTGTTTATAAACAAGCGTATCTGGCGTTAAAGCGGGTGCAGAAGCAGCGGGTGAATCAGCTGAAGTTTCAGTTTCCAATCTGGCTGCGGCAGCTTCAGATTCTGATTCAGACCAATACCGTGGTGACCTCATTGATTCTCAGTACGCAGACAGCCCCTCAGCTGATTCAGGAAGATTTATCAATTCTGATTGCGGAAATTGAGGAAGACGCGATTCATCTGACGCCGTATATGAATTTTTTAAAGGCTTACCGATTATCAGAGATCGAGCGGGCGATGAAGCTTTTATACCGCTATAATACGGTGGGCAAGGAAGATGCTTACGTTCAGTTTAACCGCATGATTCAGACAACCACAAAGTGGCTGAGAAGGGAGCGCAGCAGCCGTGCCGAGAGTAAGCTGATGTTTTTTCAATGGTGGGGAATGCTGCCGCTGCTTGGTGTGACAGTGCTGTTTATGGCAATCATGTTTGAAATTATTATCAATTTATTTGGAGAGGGGGTGAAGCTGTGAAGGCCTTTTTCGAGGAATATGGATTAGTGCTATCATCATTGCAAATAAAATTACATGACTTTCTAAAAAGGTTATAAATTAGGGATATTTCAAATGTTTCGTCATCTACGATTACATAATCAAGGAACGTGTCAACCAACATTTTTTTGTAATCATAGCTATCATCAACGTTTTTTAATAAATAATTGATGGCTTTTTTTACATCTTTTTTAGTAAGAACTTCAGCGGTAGTAGTTAGGTATTCAAGCTCAGATTGTAAATACTGCATTTTATCTTCAATTTTGTTTTTCCTAGCCAGATATTTTTCTTTAGACATTTCTTCATCTAAGTAAACATCAAGGATATTATCTAACTTTTTATCACATGCTTGTATCTCTTTTTTTAAAGCATTTATTCTTTCTTCATTATCTGATTTATCGTTAAGCAACTCTAGTCCTTCGTTTATGTATTCATTCAAAGATTCTTTATTGAAAAATGTCTCTTTAATGAAATCAATTACTGTGGCTTCGAGCATATCTGCATTTATGATCTTTGCATCACATTTTTTGCGATTATGCCTAGAACATGTGTAAAAACGGTATACATGATTATTATATGGCGCAGATGATGATCCAATATAATTTGCACCACATTTTTTACATTTAACGTATCCAACAAGTAAATAATTATGCTTTTTACCACCTTTAGGTTTATTCATTGTCCTTTTCCTCCTTGCTGTTTCCCAAATATCGGCTTCAATTATAATAGGGTAAGTTTCTTCATGTTTCCATTCTCTATTTTTAATGACTTTCTGTTTTCTGCCACTTCTTATCACTTTACTTTTTCCGTGAAAATAAGTGCCTTTATATTTTTCGTTTTTTAGCAGCTTTCCTATTGTGTCAGCCGTCCAGTCATTACCGCGTTTTGTTTTGAGACCTCTTTCGTTAAGTTTGTTAGCGATAGTAACATAACCATTATTATCTAAATATAAATTATAAATTTCTTTAACAATAGAAGCTTCATAATCATCTATCTCAATCATGCGTGTTTCGCCGTTTACTTTGTACCCATAGGGAAGAAAACCACCGTTGTATATACCTTTCTCAACGTTTCTGTACATGCCTTTTTTAACTTCTCTTGATAAATTTTTTGAATAGTATTCTGCCATGCCTTCTAGTACAGACATTAATATAACATCTTCAGGTGAATCATCATTGACGTTTTCTAGCACAGATAATAATTTTACTCCATGATCAGCTAAACGTTTTCTTACTACTGCACTATCATAACGATTACGAGCAAATCGATCAAGCTTATGCACTACAACAAAATCAACTTTGCCTTTATCTGCTTCGTCAAGCATGTTTTGAAACTGTTCACGATTATCATTAGTTCCAGACAATCCTCTATCAGCATAAAATTCTAGCAGCTTAATTTTGTTCCTTTTACAGAAATCGCGAATTGCTATTTCTTGAGCTTCTATTGATTCTTCTCGTTGTCTGTCGGTGCTGAATCGACCATATCCGAAAGCAGTTTTCATATGATAACCTCCTATTGGAAAATAATACCAGTTTAATATTTACAAAATTTACCATATAATATGGGTGTGATCACAACACCCAACATAATTACATAATAGCCACCATATACGGGAGGATATTATGGAACTAGAAGTAGAGTATATTAAATCTTGCAAGAATCAAGTAATTATATATCTTGAAGCTCATAAGGTTGTTGTATATACTAATAAAACAGTCAACCAAGAGTATAAAAGGTATATTCAACAAAGTAGACTGCCAGGCTATACTTTAATTGAGAAGCGCTAATGCTTCTCTTTTTTTGTTTTATAAAGTACGTCTGATTTCAATTACTTTACCAATGATTCGTACCGGCTTCGTTTCAACTTCTTCAGCAGAATAATAAAGTGGAGTAAATTCAGGGTTATGTCCTACTAACATAATTCCGCCATCTTTTATGACTACTTTTTTACAAGTTGCTTCATCTCCGTTAACCATTACGATAGCAACTTGACCTGATTCAATCGTTTCTTGTTTTCTTACAATAACAACATCATCTTCCATAATAAGTGGATACATCGAATTTCCCTTGATTTTTAGTCCAAAGTATTCACCTTTCTTAGCTGTTTCTTCATCTATTTCCTCGTAGTCTAAAACATCTTCGATAGCTTCAATAGGAATACCAGCAGGAACAGCGCCGACTACTGGAACTTTAGTAGGCTTTTTTTTAAACGCTTCTTTAGCTGCGCTTTTAATATTTGATGCACCTATTAAATATTCTAAATCAACGTTAAGATATTCTGCTATTTTCTGAAGTTTGTCTAATTTAGGTGTACTTTTGCCATTCTTCCAATTAGTTAATATTACTGTACTAATATCTGTTTCTTTAGCCACTTTATAGGCTGTTATGCCTTTTTCTTTTAATAAATTATCAAAAATTTCATACATATATTTTCCTCCGATAACTAATAAAAGTTATATAAAAGTGTTGACACACACTGGCGAAGGCTATATAATGAAATTACCTAATAAAAGTTAGGTAATAAAATAGCGTGTATGCTAACAAATGTTATATAACATAACTTAACTACTTACAGTATATAAGATTTGTTAACTAATGTCAATGAGATGGAGGTGATTATATGAGTTATGACAAATTTAATGTGTTATTAGAAAAAAAAGAATTAACAGCTTATAAAGTATGCAAAGATACAGGCATATCGACAGTTACAATAAGTCAATGGAAAACTGGTCGTAGTAAACCCAAACTTGATAAGCTGAAAATTCTTGCCGATTATTTTGGTGTTCCTATTGAGTATTTTATGGAATAAGAAAGGAGGAGTCATGAAAAATCAAAGGAAACCGATTTATAAAATTGGCACTGAATCAAGAGATATTGAACCATTTCTAAGGTTTATTCTTGATTTAGCAAGAGAACTAAAAAAAAGAGATACCGCAGCCGTGGAAAGCAAAGTATCTCACATTGATAATTCACCAAAATTATCAATTAAATTATAGCAGTGATTAGGGCAAATTAAAAGTTCTATTTTAGCCTAATCATAAACATTTGATGATCGTCATTTAATTTGGTTGTGTTGATTCGACATAACGGTGTACTAACAAATTCTAATTCGCCGTCAACGACTTTATCTATATCTTCATTGTAATTACCTACTAGTTGAAAATCTGAAAATAAAGACAAACAATAGCAAATTGTTGTATATACTATTTTGTTCAATTCAATATCAGGTTTATCTATGGAAAGAGAAGCACCTTTTAAATCACTATCCTTATCAAACATTAAAGTAAGAGAAAGATTATAAGAATCTGATTTGTAATACACAAAAGTTTCGTTATCAAAATCATCTGAGTTTACACGTTCTAGGCTATCATATTCAAAAATATTAGAACCATATTTTTCACTTATGAAATCAATATATTCATTAGCATGTTCTTTAATCTGTTTATCTGCATCGCTGCAACCAGACGTAAATGTAAAAAGAAGTAAAAGTATAGAAATTAACTTGAATGATTTTCCCATTATAAAACCCCCGTTCGTTGTTTAAAGTATAACACATTAGCCTAATATGGCAAGGAGGATTGCATGGAAAATAGAACTGATTATAGATTTAATCAAATCATTTTAGAAGAAACGATGAAAACAATCTCAAATGCATTTGTGGTGTTAAATGCCGATTGTCAAAACGGATCATTACAGTCGGTAGAATCAAAAAAAGAAATGTTTATGATTAAGGCTGAACAAACAAAGCGGCTATTATTTAATTTTATTGATTCACTTAGTCAATGTGATTATTGATTAGTTAACATTTTTACAATGATTGAACTAGCAACAGACTTAATTATGTCTAGAGTGAGTGATGGTGCTTTTTCCTTTACTCTGTACCATACAGTATCATCTTTTATACTATCGAGATACTGGTGTCCTTCAAAGGTAATGGAGTAGTAAATCACATCATGAATATTTGAGTCACTATCAATAATAGAACATGATATATAATCTGCTTCATCCAGCATTTGAGTAGAGTAAACAATGTCTTTTAAAGAATATTGTTTCAGTAAATCATTCTCTCTTATTTGATTTAGACGGCATCTTGGATAAGTTAATTTATCGTCGTATTGTAGATTATCTTCTAGGACATGTAATAAGTCGCGAATGCAATCATAATTGATTTTCATAAAATCACCTCAAAGTGATTTTAACATATGCCTTTAAAAAGGCAAGGAGAAACAGATGATCAAATACATAAGAAAACCAATCTGGAAAAACTGGGTTATCTTAGGACTAGTGATTTATTCGGCAGCCGTAACAGTGCAAATTTATTGCTGCAACCGATTAGCTGAGGAGCAAACCGAAAAGATAGCACAGCTGCAGAGTGAAAAAGCAGAACTGCAGGTGCTAGGTGAGATAGTAACTCCAGTTAAAGAAGATTACTGAACACCTATAAATGGTGTTGAAACTCGTATAGACGAGAATCACACACCATTAGAGGCAATCAGCAGCCGTCTCACTCCTCTCGATCATGTTACTTTTTATGAGATGGCTACTGATTATGGAATAGATGCATCGTTTGCGCTTGCCACGTGGGCTTGGGAGACAGGGCATGGAACTAGCGAGTTATGGCTAACAAACAATAACCCGGCAGGAATTACATGCGGTACAGAATACTGTGCATATGAGAGCAAAGAACAAGGCTTACACGCTATGTTTAATCTGATGAGTTATTACATCAGAGAATTAAACAGATGTACTGTGGCAAGTGTGCGTGAGCTGTGGAGTGAGACAGAAGATGCTCAACAAATCGTTGAGATTATGGAGGAAATACAAAATGGACTTAACAAGTCTAGTGAGTGATTTTTTTGACACTCAAAGAGAGATGTCGAAAGCAGCATTAAAGGCTGAAAAAGAACTTGAAGATTATCGCGACAGTCTCATCGATACAGATACTTATCCAACTTGTGATTGGTGCGGTGAAGCTATCACTGATGATTGGTACGAAATAGATACAGGTAAAACGATTGATATTGTTTGTCCTGATTGCATCGAAATGTGCAGAAAGGAAAGAAAATGAGTGATAAAACATTTAAAGAAGTCAGCGCTGAAGCCAATACGCTGACTGATTACACAAACGTGTTTGCTGTCTTGAATGCCATCAATGTTAATGACAAAAAAGAAGAAAAGAACGGTTTATCTTATTTATCATGGGCATGGGCTTGGGGTGAAGTTAAAAAAATTTATCCTAATGCAACATATACGATTTATGAAAATGCTGCAGGGTGGTGTTATCACACAGACAACCTGACTTGCTGGGTTAAAACAGGGGTTACTATAAATGGCTTAGAACATATCGAATATTTACCAGTTATGGACTTTAAAAACAAATCAATACCAGCAGATAAAGTAACGTCGTTTGATGTTAACAAGGCAATACAGAGATCATTGACTAAAGCGCTGGCAAGACATGGTTTAGGGCTTTATATCTATGCTGGTGAAGATTTACCTGAGATTGATAAAAGCAAAGAATTAGAAAAACGTCAAAATGAACAGATGATAAAGTGGAGTGAATATAGGTCCAAGTTATCTGATTTAAAAGTTGACTTTAGAGGTGATGAGCAGACTGTCAATTACATACTCAAAACAGCAAAAGTAAAAAGTCAAGACTTAGATAAGCTTTCAGTTGATGAGGCTGATAGACTTCTTACTACTTATTTAGGCATTATTCAAAACAAAGAAAAAAAGTCAACAAGCAAAGTATCGGAAGTCACAACTAATCATGATGAACGTGATAGACAAGATAATATCAAGGCGTGTATGGGATACCGTGAAGAACTTAAAAAAATTGGTGTCGATTATCAGGATTCAAGTGTTGTCGTTTGGTGTAAAAAGAACTCAAGAACAGGTATCACAACAATGGATTTGCAAAAGCTTACAAGCGAGCAAATTGTAGATTTGTGTAACATGTACGCAATACTATACAACAATAAAAAGGCTGCGATTGATCATGAAAAGCAAGCGAAGTAAGGCCTGCGATATAAGTCAGGCAGTAAAGGAGCGAGTATGGGAGCGAGACAGCCACAGATGTATCTTCTGTGGCTCTCCTCAAGCCATGCCAAATGCTCATTTCATACCGCGGTCAAAAGGTGGACTAGGAATTGAGCAGAACATCGTGACAGCTTGCATTTACTGTCATCAGTTAATGGATCAAGGCACATTCAGTCAACGTCATGAGAAGCAGAAAAGAGCTAAGGAATACCTTGATAATAAGTATCTTGAATTTGATCATAATAAGAGGTTTTATAAGAAATGAAATTTATCGGAACTTATAAACGAAAAGTAACCGATGAAGATGGTAATCTTGAAATAACTTTTGCATTATCAGGATACGATTATAAGCAACAGTGCAATGAACTTGAAAAGGATACGAAATACAAGCTTGAAATCGGAAAGTTTAAAGAGAAAAGGTCATTAAATCAGAATGCCTACTTCTGGAAACTGGTTGATGAGATCGATATTAAAATCAACGGTCATCGGAAGGATAAAGACAATCTGTATATCCAATTACTAGAAATGGCAGACATTAAATCAACCTATCTGCAGGTGCTAGAGGCAGCTTTAGAAATAGTCACGAACAACTTCCGCACCTACAAAATCATTGAACATCGCACAGTTAATGGCAAGGATACAGTGATGATTAAAGTATGGGATGGGCAGTCAAAGTTTAATACCACTGAGATGGCAGCCTTAATTGATGTGACGCTTGATTATGCGGAACAAGTAGGTGTGCCGACTGCATTTTATAGGGAGGTGCTTTAAATGGAATGGTATGACAGCATCTATGACATAGGATTGCCAATTGATTTAAGGCAATGGAAAAAGAAGTCAGAAATTGTTAAGGAGTTACGTGAAAAGGGTGTGAAAGTATCTGATGATGCCAGAGAATTTAGGGTCCATGTTGAGAAATTTAATGAAGGTTTTTATAACCATCAGCAGACCACTTACATAGCCCATAGCAACGCAAAAGGATATATCGTTACCCAAGATAAAGAGCTTATTAAAAAGTCGTTAGAGGACTACGGAAAGCGTTCATTCAATCAGCTTAGGAAACGTGCAAAGGGTATGAAAGCGATTGATGAGAACTACAACCTAAGAGCAGATCTCGAAAGGGAAAGCTTATGGTAATGTTTACGATACCGGGGCGGTTAGCTGGATTGAATGAGTATACCGAGAGCAACCGCTCCAATCCCCGAAAGGGCAACAGAGTAAAACACCATGAGCAGCTGATAGTCAATATGGCCATCAGAAACGCACGTTTAACGCCGATTGATAAGCCAGTAATAGTGTGTATCAGATGGTATGAAAAAGACAACAGGCGAGACATTGACAACGTCACAGCTGCTAAGAAATTTATCATGGATAGTTTGGTAGAAATGAAAGTGTTGAAAGACGATAGCAGACGATATGTTAAGCAGATTTATGACTGCGTTAAAACTGATACCAAAAACCCAAGAATTGAAGTCGAATTGATCGAGGTTCAGTGATATGAATGAAGGCTATATCAAGCTTTATCGTAAGTTTACCACATGGGAGTGGTATGACGATATTAATACATCAAGGCTGTTCTTGCACTTGCTATTCACTGTAAATTGGCAGGATAAAAAGTGGCATGGTATCGAGGTTAAAAGAGGTTCTGTGATTACTTCTTTATCGAAATTATCCGAAGAAACAGGGTTGACAGTTAAGCAAGTAAGAAAGTCATTAGAGCGGTTAATTGAGACAAACGAAATTACAAAGGAAACGACAAACAGATATACTCTTATATCCATAGTAAAATACGCCGATTATCAATTCAATGAAAAAGAAGCGGGCAAGCAAAAAGACAAGCTAGAGGACACTCAAAAGGCAAACGAAGGGCAATCAAAAGGCAATCAAAGGGCAACAACTAAAGAATTAAAAGAATTTAAAGAATTAAAGAATAATAATCTTTTAAAAGAAAATAAACAAATAAATAATCAAGAGCTGCCGCCAGATCTTTTTGAAATTTTTGAAACAGAGTTTAAAAGGCCCTTATCGCAATTTGAATTGCAAAGGCTAAGTGACTGGTCTAGGGAGTATGACCAGCAGTTGATTGTTTACTCGTTGAGAGAGGCATCAATCAACAATGCGTACAGCTTCAACTACATTGACAAAATCCTATGTGAGTGGCAGCGCAAGGGCATGACGGCAGAGAAATACGAGGAGGAAGTTTATGCCAATTAAAAACTATACAACAAAGGTTGATGCTGCTGTTACGGTTGGGCAAATACAAGCAGCATTAGCAAGACATGGCGCTAAAAAAATCATGATTGAATATGATGAAGATTGCAACGTTAACGCAGTAACTTTTGCAATTATGACAGGATCAGGAATGCAGGGCGTTAGATTGCCTGCTGATCCAGGTAGAGTTTTGGCAGTTCTTCATCAGCAAAAGATTAAATCAGCGGATATGGAGCAGGCACGACGTGTTGCATGGCGTATTATGAAAGACTGGTTAGATGCTCAACTTGCAATCTTAGAGACGGAAATGGTGACGATTGATCAAGTCATGTTGCCATACTTTGTGACAAAATTAGGAAGCACAGTTTACGAGCTGTATGAAAGTAAGCAGCTATTGTTGGAGTAAATGGATAACGAAACAATATTATTTGACCGTCTCAATGTCATCCGTGATGTAATCCGATTGCACGGCGAAGATAAATTTTATCTTAGCTTCAGCGGTGGCAAAGACAGCACAGTATTACATTACTTGTTAGATGATGCATTACCGGGTAATCAGATACCTAGAGTATTTGTGGATACTGGCATTGAGTACAACGATATTAAAGAGTTTGTACTCAGTATGCAGGCAGTAGATGAGCGTATCCAGATTATCAAGCCAACGCAAAATGTTAGGCAAGTGCTGGATGCGTATGGCTATCCATTTAAAAGTAAAGAGTATAGTCAAAACTTAAGTACCTATCAAAAATCGGGCATGTGTCATACAGTAGAACGCTATTTATCCGGGGTTAAAGATAAGTTTACTTGCCCTAAAATACTGAGGTATCAATTTACGCCAGAGTTTAAACTTAAAATTAGTAAAGCATGTTGTCAAAAGTTAAAAAAAGAACCATTTAAAAAGTGGCAAAGGGAAAATGGTAGATCAATTGCAATTACAGGAATGATGGCCTCAGAGGGAGGGCAAAGGGAAAGCATAAAGGGCTGCATCATTACTGATAAAGATGGCAAGGCAAGCAAGTTTCACCCGTTGCTAAAAGTATCTGAAGAGTGGGAACAGTGGTATATAGTAAAACGTGGCATAAAGTTATGCAAGCTGTATTATCCTCCTTACTCATTTAAGCGTACCGGTTGCAAAGGCTGCCCCTTTGCGTTGCACTTGCAAGAGTGTCTAGAGGTTATGGGCAGATTAATGCCAGCGGAGCGTAAGCAGTGTGAGCTTATCTGGCAGCCTGTTTACGCCGAGTATCGAAGGATTGGATATAGGCTTAACAAAGAGGAGCAGCTGCGGCTGTTCTAGGAGGAGAACATGAAAGAACAATTAAAAGAGTTACTAGAAATGCAAAAAGTTCTTGACGAAAACATCATGAAAGAACATGGCTTAATTTATAACGATGATATTGCAAAAAATATGAAGATAGCCTTAATTGTTGAACTTGGCGAATTGATGAATGAATTTCCGACTACGTTCAAACACTGGAAAAAGACGGCGGTTGATAATCGTGAAAAAGGATTGATTGAATTTGTTGATTGTTTGCATTTCATTTTATCACTTGCAAAGCATTACGGATATAATGTCGAAAGGATTGCTGATTATGATAAATGCGATTTTTTAAAAAAACATCCAATTGTGCTGGTTGACACACTATATTACATTTGTGATTTTAATCTTAGTTCAATCACATGCTTGTTTGATCTTGGGAATTATCTAGGCTTTACATGGCCTGAGATTTATCAAGCTTACAAAAACAAGAATGCCGTGAATTATGAACGGTTGAAAAATGGTTATTAATTATGCTGAACCGTGTTGTATTAGTGGGCCGTATTACTAAGAACCCAGAATTAAGAAAGACTCAGTCAGGACTTTCTACTATTTCATTTACGGTTGCCTGCAATCGCCGTTTCACAAGTCAAGGACAGGATCCGCAAGCCGATTTCATCAACTGTGTCGCATGGCGGCAGACAGCTGATTATATGGCAAGCTATGTGAAAAAAGGTGCATTGTTGGGTGTTGAAGGAAGAATTCAGACACGCAATTATGAAGATCAGACAGGTAAACGCATCTATGTGACAGAAGTTGTCTGTGACAGTGTTCAAACTTTAGTAAGAAGCAATAGTGAGGGTCAAAGTAACTATCAGCCATCATATCAGGCTTCTGCACCGGCGGATAACAATGGTTATACATCGGACAGTCAGCCAAGCTTTGATGATTTTGGTGGCGAGGAATTAGAGATCGCACCAGATGATTTGCCGTTCTAGGTAAAAGGAAAGGGTAAAAAATTATGAATGATGAAGAATCAATCAAAGAATATTTAAAAGGTTTGAAGGTTGGCGACAAAGTAAAGTTAGCCTGCATTAAGCGAAAATGGACTGTTAAAGCAGTGAGCGAAAGATATATCATTTTAACACAGCCATTTAATCTAAAGCACACTGTGCTATATACGATAATTGATCTTAAGCGTATGGTCAGGGGAACTGACAATTTGATTTTTGGACACGGTTACGAAACGGATGAAGATATAGAAGATGCTATCTCCTTGCTGCGAGAAGGCAAAATGGGAGTGTCGTATCGAAACTTTGTACCTATTGATATAGATTTACCATTTTAGGAGGCAAGGAAAATGATTAAAGTAACAGCAAAGTATTACATTAAGCCTGATATAGATCAATACACATTGACAGAAATGAAAGTCAACAATAAAGGCGAAACGGTATTCCAGAATCTCAGTTATCATACAACTCTTACAAATGCTGTGAGAGCTTGTATGAGGCTGGTACAGGCTGATGAACTGGCTAAGGTTGACATGAACCTACCTGAAGCAATAAAGGTGCTGAATCGACTTAATAGAGAGTTTAGTGACATGCTGTTTGATTTTATGGGACAGATGGAGGAATTGTAAAATGAACGGCAAAGAAAATAAAGTAGCAGAACTTATGGAAAAGGTAGCTGAAATGTTAGGGGTAGAATTAAATGAAGAATTTAACATCATTGGAGATAGTAAGCCACTTTACTATAGCCCTTATAAAATTACAGAAAGAGGGCTTATTGATAAAGATAATATTATACGAGACGATAGATTAGGTGACTTGTTTAGAGGTATTTATAAGGTTCAAAAATTGCCGTGGAAACCTAAAATGGTGATGAATATTATTATGCATCATTATGGTATAAACCTGAAATTGAACTGACTAGTTTTGATAATGAAAATCCTTTTGAAATTGCACTTTTAAAATGTGGTTGGATGTTTAAAACAAGAGAAGAAGCAGAAGCTAACAAGGAACGTGTGCTTGCCGAAATGCGGGAGGTGATCGGTGATGAATAAAGAATTAAAGCCTTGCCCATTTTGCGGTAGTGAAGCAGTTGCGACTTACAATACAAAATATGGTTTTCAAATTTATTGCTCGAACAGTTAATGCTTTTTAAACGAGCTTATTATGACAGGAATGCAAACAGAAGAAGCCACAGAAACATGGAACAAGAGAGTAAATGACGAAAAGGAAACACCAAAAAAATTAATTGAAGACTATGAGACAAAGAAAGAGGTACAAGAAAATGAAAAAAATTAAAGTCGAAGAATTAGCAGGAAAAGAATTAGAAGTGCTTGAAGATGGAACGTTGAGATTGATCGAGAATAAAAATCATGGAAGATATATTCCGCCAGTAGGCGAATGGTATTATTTTATTAGTGATTTTGGAGATATCCATAATTCGGTGAATGATGAAACGACAGATGATGATTGGAATATCAATCACAATCTAGTATTCAGAACTGAGGAAGAATGCAAAGAATATAAAAAGTTTCTTGAATTACTTGATGAATACAAATGTGAATTGAATTGGGAAGATAAAAATGAATGTAAATATTATTTATATTATGATAAGTTAAAAGATTATCTTGATATGGATGCTAATTCAAGTTGTCAAACACAGGGCGCTTTTTATTTCAAATCAATGGCAGACGCCAAAGAATTTATCAAAAAAGCTGGTAAGTATAAAATCAAACAATATATGTTTGATGTGTGGGAGTAAATATGAGAATCAAAGAAGGCGACTATATCAATGGCAGATTAGTTGAAGAAGTAGCGATGATAGGGCAAGAAAGACATTATCTAATTACTTATTTTTGTACAAAACATATGAAACCACAAAGTATATGGCTGCCGGAACATAAAGTACAAAAATATGTGAGTGCAGAAGCGTTTAAAGGAGTTAATAATGCTTACAGAAAAGGATAAAATTGAGCAGTTCAAGCGTGACTTACGCAGCTATACATACCATCAAAAGAAAGCAATGGAGATTGATGAAAAGCTTGAAGAACTAGCTGTTAAGATGCAGGGAGTTAGTTCACCATCAACAAAAGAAATTATCTTAGAGAATGCCGGCAACCCCTATGGGGAAAGAAAACTTGAACTGCTGATGGAAGAAGGCGAGCTGGTCAAGGAGCGTAATAAGCATCTGACCGAGATACAGCGAATAGATGAAGTCCTAAAATTGCTGCCAATAGAATATAGGGAGATGCTGATCGAGATTTATGTAAATCGATGTCATATGGATGATATAGCAAACCGTATACCTGTTTCAAGAAGCAAACTTAAACGAGATATTAATCAAATGATTAGAAATATCATAATAAAATAAAAGTTGGACCTCAGTTCGCTAAAATCTGTGTTATTATGATAGTGTGGAATTAGCAGGAAGTATTTCCCCCACCCATTAAGTTCCTGCTAATCTAACTAGCGATGGCAACTCTACGGAGACTATTGCGTAAAGGCATCTATGGTACTCATAGGTGCTTTTATTTTAGGTAGCTAAACAGCTGCCTTTTTTTGTTATTCGGTAACCCCGAAGGAGGAAAAGATATGAGTGATAAGAAATTTGTTGAAGAGACAAGGGCAAGAACCGGCGAACCTGTATCAATGATATGGAGTACCGTCAGCATGATCTATAACATGTCGGGAAAGGCTTGTTATGGCATTGATTTTATTTATAGTGAGATACTCGATATGCTTGATGATCGTGTGTGCTGGACATCAAGACAGGCTGCCAAGCTGCTGTTATCGGAACATGACTAAAGATGTACCTTGTTATCAGTGCAGTGATAGGCACATTGGCTGTCACGGATCATGTAAGAGATATTGCAAATACAATGCTGACCGCAAAAAAATATTGAGACAGCAGCAGAATCAAACAGCGGCAGATCATGAGGTATCAAGCCATTGGTGCTATGACAGCAGATGCAGGAGGATAGCGTAATGGCACAGCCTTTTGCAAAACCTTTTTATAAAAGCAAGCAGTGGCATCGAGTTAGAAATTACGTGTTTAAGCGTGATAACGGCTTATGCCAAGATTGTTTACAAGCGGGCAAGATCACACCGGGCTTAGAGGTGCATCACTTAATACCATTAACAGCAGCAAATATTGACGAAGCAGACATTGCATTGGATCCCGACAAGCTAGTAACGCTTTGCTATGATTGTCACAAGAATCGACATCAAAGCAACAGAAGTGCATTAGCCGAAGGATATCGGTTTGATGCAGATGGAAACATCATTGAGGATACTCCCCCCATTAAATGAGGGTAGGGTGCCTTTTTAGAGACCGTAGAGAGGACAACCGTATAACCGCAACTGAATATGTGAAAGGGGGTGTCAAAATGAACAAGATTGGTGAACTGCCATTAGATGATATAATTAAACTCAAAGAAAAAAAGATTAAAGCAGAGCTGCGAGAATTTAATAAAATTATCATTGATTTACCTGAAGAAAAGAAAATTTTATGTAAAGGATTGATAGAAAACACATGTTTTATGAAAGTAGAACTTGAATATTTAAAATCAGAAATATTGCTAAAAGGATACTCCGAAGGTTATCGAAACGGTGACAATCAGTATGGCAATAAGCAGACCCCGGAAAGTCAGATGTACAGTACAATGATTAAAAACTATAACACGGCGATCAAAACATTAAGTGCAATTTTAGGATTTGATGAAAAGACACTGAAAGTACGATCACCAACTGAATCAGGAGATTTCGGAGGCTTTTTGGCTTATGCAGAGGAAGTCAAGAATAAGCAATGAATTATGTAGAAGAATATCGTCAAAAGATTGCTGACGGCACGATCCTTGTTCCTAAAAAAATTCAGCGCATGCTTGATATACTGAAAAGGCAAGAACAAGACGAAGAGTTTCCGTACTATTTTGATCCTGATGTTGGTGAACTTCCGATACTGTTTATTGAGTATTATTGCAAAACAGCAGTCGGTAAACTTGGTGGTGATTTAAAACTTGAGCTATTTCAAAAAGTAGCAATACAGCTGACTTTTGGATGGCTGAATAAGGAAACTAAGTTCAGACGTTTCAGGCGGCTTTTTTTGATGGTCGCAAGAAAGAACGGTAAAACAACACTGCTTGCCGCAATAGCATTATACATGTTGATTGCTGACGGTGAAGGCAGTGCGGAAATATTTTCTGTGGCTACTAAAAAAGATCAAGCGAAACTTGCCTTCAATGCTACATGCAAGATGCTGACAATGATGAAAAATAAGTTTCCTGAATTTAGAAAGCTTGTTAAAAAAAGAAAAACCGATCTATATGTAGAATCGACTTTTTCATCTTTTATGCCCTTGTCAAGTGACAGTGACACATTAGACGGTTTAAACTCACACTTAGTAATTATTGATGAATTACATGCCATCAAAAAAAGGTCACTTTACGAAGTCATGTATGAATCACTTGCATCGCGTGATCAGCCTTTATTGGTAATGATTACTACGAACGGCACGCAGCGAGAAAGTATATTTGACCAAATTTATGATTATGCGTCAAATGTGATTTCTGAATCGTATGAAGATTATGAGTTTTTGGCTTTGATTTATGAGCTTGACGAAATCGAAGAATGGAAAAAACCTGAATGCTGGATCAAAGCAAACCCGGGATTGGGTACGATAAAAAAACTATCATACCTTCAAGCAAAAGTGAGGGATGCAAAAAACGATCCTAACAATTTGCCTGGTGTTCTTGTTAAAGATTTTGACATGAAGGCTAACTCATCTGATAGCTGGCTTTCAATGGAAACGGTATTGTGTGATAAAAAATTCAGTTATGAAAATCTTGATTGTTACGCCTTTGGTGGTGTTGACTTATCAGCTACTACCGATTTAACTTGCGCGACCGTTTTATTCAAAACATCCGAAAATAGTGATATTCATGTCATTCAGCAATACTTCATACCAAAAGAAATTGCCGAGAAGAAAGAAGAACAAGATCGAGTTCCGTATAAAATATGGCACGATAAAGGCTGGGTAACATTTACCGAAGGCAGCCGCGTTAATTTTTCCGAAGTAACGGATTGGTTTAAAAAGATGCGAGATGAATACAATTTCACATTTTACAATATCGGATACGATCCCTGGTGTGCGGTTTATTTTGTGGAAGAAATGAAAAGAGAGGGATTTCCGATGAGTAAGGTAATTCAAGGGGCGATCACGATGTCGCAGCCGATGAAAGATTTAAAAGCTGATCTTATGGACAAGAAAGTCAATTATAATGATAATCCTGTCTTGAAGTGGTGCTTGTTGAATACAAAAATTGAAGAAGATAAGAACGACAACATAAGGCCGGTTAAAAAATCGAAGATACAGCGTATAGACGGAGCGGTCAGTTTGATCAATGCGTATGTTGTTTATACACAAGATATGCTGTCTTATAATGCTTCAATATAGAATAGAGAGGAGGTGAATCAATGGGTTTACTGGACAGGTTTTTTAATACTAAATCACAGAATGTTTTTTATTACGAAACGCCGACTCTTTACTTGAACAGTTCATCCTTGTATGATCTGGATCTGACCCGTGCTATCATTAACAGCTTTGCTACTCATATATCAAAATTGAATGCGGTCGTGAAAGGTTCAAGTGGTAAAAATGCACGGCTCGATTATTTGCTGAATATGAAAGCAAACGATTATATGACCGGCTCGCAGTTCCTTTATAAGTTAGCAACCTATTATGCAGCTGAAAACAATGCATATATCGTACCTTTGCTTGATAAATATGAAAATCTGATCGGAATATATCCGATAGGCACAAGCAATTCAGAAATTGTTGAAATCGATGGCGTCAAATACCTACGATTCCGCATGGAATATGACAAAACATATGCAGTTGAATTATCAAAAGTAGGGCATATGAAGAATCATTATTACAATTATGAGTTAAAAGGGTCGGATAATTCACCGCTTGAAGATGTTCTACAATCGTTGAAGTATCAGCAAGCAAGGCTGAAAAATGGCGTAAAGAATGGTAATGGTGTCCGCATGATTGCGAAAACTACGACACCAAAAAAAGAAAGGACGCTCAAAGAATTAAGAGAACAATTTGTTAAAGATAACTTTGAGGATAACCCAGGAGGCATGATCATCGTAGACAATACGTATGAATCGGTAACACCGGTAGATAACAAACCTTTTTTGATTAATGATTCTCAGATCAATTACATCAAAAATACGTTGTATACTTACTTTGGTACGAATGAACATATTTTAATGAACCAGTATACCGAGGATGAATGGAATGCTTACTACGAAAGTAAAATAGAACCGTTCGCAATCCAAATATCACAGGTCATGTCTGCTATGTTTTATTCAGAAAAAGAAATCTCTTTTAACAACGAGATCGTCTTTGAGTCTAACAAAATGCAATATTTATCGAACCAAAGCAAATTGAATACCGTAACACAGCTTTTTGATAGGGGTTTTATTACGCATGATGATGGATGCGATATCTTTAACCTTGCACATACAGGCGCGGGTGACGGAAATAAGTATTACATACGGCGTGAATACGTAGATGTAGAAAAACTGGATAAAGTGGAATTAACAGGCGATGACATGCTGAAAGGAGGTGGAGGCAATGAAAAGAAATCTTAATTTTGAGATCAGAAGCAAGTCGGAAGGTGAATCATGTATCGTTGAAGGATATGCTGCTAAGTTTAATACTGAAACAGTTTTATTTGAATACAATTCGTATTCTCGAGGGAAAGTTGAGTATCGCGAAAAGATTGATCCGAATGCTTTTGATGAGTGCGACATGAGCGATGTTGTTATGTTGTACGATCATGAAGGCAGAGTATTAGCGCGTACATCAAACAATACTTTAACATTGACTGCTGATGATATAGGTTTAAAGGTACGTGCCGATTTATCAGGCACACAATTAGGCAGAGACGTTTTTGCAGAAATCCGTGACGGATACGTAACAAAAATGTCTTTTTCTTTTACCGTTGATGAAGAAAAGAATGAGCAGGCAAACACATACGATCTTAGAACGATCACTAAAGTAAAACGTCTGCACGATGTATCTGCCGTGTCTATTCCGGCTTATGATGATACGTCCATAAACGCACGAAATCTTGAAGAAGCTGAAAGAGAAGCTGCTATCCAAGAAGAAAAAGAATTAAAAAGAAGAAGATTGTTGATCAGACTTTCATAAAAAAGGAGGAAAAATTATGAACCGTTTAGAAGAAATCAATAACAGAAAGAAAGAATTAAGAAATTTAGCAAAAGAAGATAACGCAGACTTGGACGCAATCGAAGAAGAATTGAATGATTTAGAAGCTGAGGAACGCACGATCAATGATCAAGCTGAAAAAAGAGCAAAATTGTTAGGTCGTATCAGCAGCGGAGAAGGCACGATCATTGACGAAACCCGAAAAACCGAAAATGATCTTGAAAAACGAGGAGCCTCAATTAAAGAAAAAAGAGCAGTAACGTTAGTATCAAGCGGTGCGGTATTGGAAAAGAAATATTCAAGAGATATTCAAAACGCTTTTGATAAGATGTCAACCCTTGCTGACTTGGTTGATTCCGAAGATTTAGAAGGCGGTGAATCATATACAATCCCATATGAAAAATCCGCAAACAATGAAGCTGAGTATACAGAAGAAGGGGTTGCATACAGCGAAGGTGATAAAAAATTTGGTTACGCTGAAATCAAAAAAACCAAACTTACAAAGCTGATCCGAATGACTGAGGAACTTTTGAAATTACCAAATGCAAAATACGCTGAACGCATCATCTCTGAAGTTCGCAAAGCATTTAAACGTAAACTGAACAATGAAATTTTAAATGGCGATGGCGCAGCCGGGCACATCACAGGAATCTTTCATTCAGATGTTTTGTCAGCAAGTGATGATATTGAGATCAGCGGAATCACAGAAGATACCTTAGATGAAATCATCTTTGCGTATGGAAGTGCAGAAGAGGTCGAAAGTGAACAGGTGCTTATCTTGAATAAGTTAGATGTGCGAGCTTTTAAATCATTGAAAGACAAACAAGGCAGACCTTACCATAAAGTAGAAATGAACGGGAATACAGGTTACATTGATACGGTACCGTTCGTAATCAATTCCAAAGCAAAAGCGTTCTCGAAAGCATCTGAAGGTGAGTATACAATGGCTTACGGATCACTTTCGGATTATAAACTGACTAATTTCTCAGGCATTGATGTCAAAATGTCAGAAGATGAAGAATTCAGTAAGGGTATCAACGTTTATAGAGGAAGTCTGTTTGCCGGCGGCAACGTAAAACGTCCAGGCGCTTTTGTGAGAGTTAAGAAAGCGGCTGCCGTATAAGTATGAATCAACTGATCGATGATGTAAGGCTCTCCTTGCGCCTTACATCGAAATCATTCGATACGGAAATTCAAACGTTGATTGATGCCGCCATATTCGAAATGAATGAGGTAGGAATTGCTTTTATTTCGTCGCCTAAAAATAAACTTGAAGAAAAACAAGCTGCTTTACAGAGAGCGGCAATAAGCACATACGTTAAAGCTAATTTTGGTGAGAATAAAGAATCTGAAAAATACATAAGATCATTTGAAATCATGAAGCTAAAACTGAGGGATATTAAAAATGAAATATTGTGATCTTACACTGATTGATTTAACTTATGAAACAGATAAAATCGGTAATCAAATAAAAAAAGAAACTCGTTCTCGAGTTTTTGCAGAAGAAAAGTCTGTGCAAAGCAATGAATTTTTCAAGGCGGCGGCTCTGGATTTGAAAGCATCAAAAATGTTTGAAATACATATAGCCGATTACAATAAGCAGCGTCAAGTTGAGGACGAAGAAGGAAATCGCTTTGATATTTACAGAACCTTTGTTAAAGGTGATAAGATTGAACTTTACTGTTCGGAGGCTAAGAAGTGAAAGAAACCGTTGATATTGAAGGATTGACCGCAGTATTGTTACGGAAATACAGTGAGTATACCGATGATAAATGTGAAAAGGCTGCTGCGACCACAAAGCAGACAGGTAAAGAGATGGTAAAAGCCATCAAGGATGATTCTCCGGTTAAAACAGGTGTTTATCGTGATGGTTGGGCTGCTGAGATTGAACAAGGAAAAGGGTTCACGAAGATCATTGGCAAAAACAAGAAAAAGCCACAACTTACTCATATTTTGCAAAACGGTCATGCCAAGACTAAAGGCGGCCGTGTACCCGGTATTGATCATATCATCAAAAATGAAAAAAAGTACAACGAACTGCTGCTTGAAAGGGTAGAGGAAGTTTTAAAATGAAGCCAGAAGAATTAATAAAAGAGTTAAAAGCAATCGGCATTCCGGTTGCTTTTTCGCATTTTAAAGAAAAACAAACCGGTGATTATATCATCTATACGTTTAAACGTTCAGCAAGCGGCAGCGATCATGCAAACGAATTAGAAGAATATGATTACCGCATTGAATTGTATACAGCGATCAAGAATATTGAACTTGAAAATAAAGTTACAAGATGTATTGATGAGTTGGGTATAGATTATGAGATTTACGAATCAGTTTACATAGAGGATGAAGATGTGTTCATGACCGTTATTTCATTCTCTTTTTTAATACGAAAATAAAGGAGGAAAGTATGTCAGAAGTAAAGAAATATAACGACCCAATCGTTTTAGGAAGTGGCAGAATTTATGTAGATGTATACGACGGAATGACTGTTCCAAATATCGCAGATATTGAAAAAGATGAAAAAGAATTAGGTAATATCTCGGGCGGCGCAACACTGGAAGCTGCTGAAACTTTTTATACCGCAAAAGATGATTTGGACAGGATAAGACGAAAGAAAATGACTGGCGATGAGTACACATTATCAACCGGTATCATGACAATCAATGCAAGTGTTCTGGAAAAAACTTTATCAACGGTAAATGTGTCTGAAAATACGGAACGAGGTACAAAAGAATTGAAATTAGGCGGTGTCTCACATTATAAAGAACAACGATATATCTTCCTTTTTGTTAACGAGGATAAAGATGTTCGTATTATGCTTTTGGGATCGAATGAAGCCGGATTGACACTGCAATTCATGAAAGATAAAGAAACAGTGATTAATCAAAAGATTGTGGGCGAGCCTTTCCTGGATGGACATAAAGCAGTCATTGAATTAGGCATTCCGAAGGCGGCAGCAGCCTAATGAAAAGCAGTATCGACTTTACTCAGCTCAATAAACAAACATATGAAATAATCGAAAAAGGCGGCAAGAAATTAAACATCTTGCCGCCAACTATTTCTATGCTGACAGATATTGAACTGTTAAGAAAAGAACAGCCATTAGACACAGTGATCAATATCTTTGTAAAGATATTAAGTCACAACCAACAGCACATAGTGTTTAATGATGATTATGTGCGTGAACACTATAACCTTTTAGATATAAGAGCGGTCATTAATGAATATAACTTGTTTGCTGCCGAGGTGATGAGTAACCCAAACTAAAGCCCCCAATCATGCCGAATGACTCTGATGAGGGTGATTTGGGGATTTATGCAGAGACTGTTAATTTTTATTTAGTATCAAAGTATACAAAATTGAATTTTAACGAAATCAGAGAATTGCAGATTGATGATTTTTTACAGTATCAGCGAGACGCTTTAATCATGAATAAGATGCAAACATCCGAAGGACAGCAGTATTTAAAAGAGTATGTTACATTACATAACAAGAAAACGGACAAGAAAGCGTTGGAGAGGCTAGTAGGAGGTGGAACAGATGGCTAAGAAATTAGAAGGGTTGACAGTTCAACTGGGGCTAGATACAACGCCGATAACATCTGCTTTATCAGGACTCAACAAAAATTTTAATAATAGCCAAAAAGAACTTAGAGAGGTCAACAGGTTATTAAAGTTTGATCCTGCCAATACCGCTTTACTAGCACAAAAACAGGAGCTGTTAGCAGATTCAATCAATGCTTGCAGTGATAAGCTAAAGATTTTAAAAGAAGCTGAATCACAGGTACAAGAGCAATTTGAACGCGGCGACATAAAAGAAGAAAAATACCGTGAATTTCAGCGTGAAGTAGTGGCTACTGAAAATAAATTAAAGTCATTGAAAAGCCAAGTAGATACTACTAATAAGACATTGGCAGACATGGGTTCAGCAGCAAAAGCAGCGGGCGAAAAGATGAATGCTGCCGGCGATAAGCTGCTGCCTCTTTCTGCTGCCTTAACAGGTGTAGCTACTGCCGCAGTAGCAGCAATGAATAACGTTGATGATGGTATCGACCGAATCGCAACAGCAACCGGTGCGACTGGTGATAAATTAAAGGCAATGACGGACATTTATTATGATGTTGTTACTAAAATGCCGGTAGAATTTGAAAGTGCCGGAGCTGCTATTGGCGAGATCAATACAAGATTTGGCTATCTAGGCGATAAGCTAGGCGAATGCACTGAGGACTTTTTAAAGTTTGCTAAAGTCAATAACATGGATGCTACTGAATCCGTGCGCCTTGTATCGCGCGCAATGAATGACGCCGGTATTGATGCATCTGAATATAAACGTGTCTTAGACTTAATGACAAAAGCGGCACAGGACAGCGGAATCAGCGTAAGCAAGCTTGCCGAAAGTGTCACAACGTTTGGTGCGCCAATGCGTGCGCTCGGCTTTGATATGGATGAGTCCATTGCTTTATTTGCATCATGGGAAAAAGCAGGCGTGAATGCAGAGACGGCTTTTTCCGGGTTAAAGAAATCGATCAGCACATGGGCATCAGAGGGCAAGGACGCACGTGAAGAATTTAAGAAAACACTCGATGAAATCAAAGCTACACCGGATATTGCAGAAGCAACCACAAAAGCAATCGAAGTGTTTGGTACAAAGGCGGGACCTGATTTAGCAGACGCTATTAAAGGCGGACGCTTCGAATATGAAGAATTTTTAAATACATTGCAAGGCTCAACTAATGTGATAGACAATACGTATGGTGCTATTGTAGATGATGTAGATGCTACTCAGGTAGCTATACAAACAGCGCAAGTTGCTTTGCATGACATTGGCGAGACCATCATGGTTACTGTCGGACCAATACTTAAAGACTTATCAGATGGCTTAAGAGATGTAACGCAGCATTTTAACGCTCTTGATGACGGTACTAAAAAAGCAATTATTACTGCGGGAGGTATGGCAATCGCTGCGGGTCCTGTACTAAAGGCAACCGGTGGTATTACTACCGGTATCGGCAACATCATGACAGGCTTATCAAAATTAAAGCCACTGATCAAAAGCACAGAAGCAGTGTCAACGGCCGCCGGTGTCGCAAGTGCTTCTGCCGCTGCCTTACCAATGGCTCCATTATTGGCAACTGTGGGTGCAATCGCTGCGGTCACGGCAGGTATCGGCTTGCTGATCGTTGCAGTTCAAGATCAGAAATCGGAAGAACGTGAGCTGATAGATACGGTAAATGAAGAAGCTGAGGCTTGGCAGAACCTAAAAGAAACGCAAGAGCAGAAGATCGAAAAAGGTTTAGAAGAACTGTCTTATACAGAAACGATGATCGCTAAGCTTGAAGAAATGACTGATAGTGAAGGAAATCTTATCGGAAGTCGTGAGCAGGCCCTGTTTTATATAGAAGAAATCAATAAAGTCATGCCTGATGCGATTAAACTCAACGAAGATAACACCATTTCCATCAATGAGGGGAAACAGGCACTTGATGATCTGATCAAATCGAAACAAGCTCAAATTTATTTGGAAGCAATGGAGCCGGCATATAAAGAAGCTATTGTCAATTATCAGAAAAAGATCATTGAACAAGGCAAACTGGCGTCGCAAGTGAATGAATTGGAAGCTGAGACATTGCGATTGAAAGCGCAAGCCGAAGAAGATGGCACTGAAAAGAGCGCGATTGCTTACGGCAATAAATTAGGACTTTTAGCCGAAATGAAAAACGCACTGGAAGAAAACACGACCACAACTGTTGACATGTATCAGACGATCCAAGATTATGAAAATATGACAGTCGCAATACAATCGGGTAATTACGATGAACTAAATAAGCTGATGGATGATTACAATCAAGCACAGCTGCACGGCGCGGAACTGGCCAATCAGAATGCTTTGGAGCAAGCTCAGACGCGCTATGATGATGCTGTGGCGGCTTACGAAGGGTTGATTTCACTTGCCGAAGAAAAAGGCATGGAAATCACCGATGCTGAGATCGATGCGGCTAAAAAGGCAGTAGATGATGCTCAGAGTGAGTTAAACTCAATCGGCAATAACATGATGACTGGTATTGCTACCGGGGTTGCGGCAGGAACATCTTTTGCAGTCGGAGCTGTGTCAACAGTCATGAATCGTATGATCGAGGAAGCACGCAGAAAGGCAGCTGAGGTTGACGCGGCAATGAATGGCGACGAATATGACGGAAGCCATCGTAATGGACTGAATTATGTTCCTTTTGACGGATACCGCGCTATTTTGCATGAAGGTGAAAAAGTCTTAACAAAAAGTGAAGCATCCGCAGAACGAAGCGCGGAAAATAAAACAGAAATCAATGTCACACAAAACATTTACACAAAATCGGTAAACGCATCAGCACAGCAGCGCGAAGCGGCAAGAGCTTACAAAAAAATGGCATTGGGGGTGAATTAGTTAGTGTTATATGATGAAAAATTGATCTATACAAACGAACAAGGCGCAAGCATCGAAATGTCATGGTTTGCTGTGCTGAATGTCGTTAATTATGATGATAGCTTGCCGGTAAACTACTACACAAACAAAAATGCGGGACAGGATGGAGAAACGTTATCTTCACAGTCCTTTGATATACGCAGCTTAACGATTGATTGCGTTTATCAAGTACATGATGATATAGGTGCTTATGAGCGTAATCTAAAGCGTATCTTTAACCCAAGATTAAAAGGGACATTAAAACACATCGGTAAGGATTTTGAAAGAGAGATCAGTGTTAAATTAAACGAGATACCGACAATAAAGCATTCAGATGGCAAAGGTACATTAATGCTTGATTTTGTTGCTCATGCGCCGTTTTGGCAAGACGTGCCACGAACTGAATATCTTGCGTTTATTGAAGCTGCTTTATCGTTTCCTTTAACATTTATTGGTGGTATGAGTTTTGGCATCCGAAGAAACTCGCTAGTAAGTAATATTGATAACATCGGTGATGTAGACTGTGGATTTAAAGTAACCTTTAAGGCAAGCGGTGGTACCGTCAGCAATCCTTATATAAAAAAAGGTGATAAGCATATACGGCTCAATTACGAGATGCAGAAAGGCGATCTTATAACTGTGGATATGTTAGGTCAGTCGCCCATTATCTACCTTAATGAGCAAAAAGACAGCACCATTCTAAAGCGCAAAGAAACGGAGTTTTTTAACTTGGACGTCGGACAGAATGAAGTAGAATACAATGCAGAAAGGAACGTCACAAATTTAGATGTTATTGTGACATACAGGCCTCAATACTTATGATGTATCTATATAGAGACTTTGAACTTGTTGAAATAATTGCTGCTTATGTGTCTTTGGAGTATACATTAAAACATCGAGGAGCCGGTACATTTACGCTCACTCTTAATGACGGTGAAGTGGCGAAATCATTTTTTCAAAATGATATTCTACTGATAGATAATAATGCTTTCGTGGTCGAGAATATCCATGTATTTTCTGACAACGGCATTAACACATACGAAATATCCGGATTGCACATTAACACATTATTAAGTCGAAGAGTTATCAGCTCATTTACCTTCATCAAAGCGCAAACCTATGAACTACAAATTGAAAAGCTACTAAATGAAAATTTTATAACGCCAACTGATGCAGAAAGGAAGATAGATGGTTTTGCATTTAACGCACAAGGTATAGAAATAGCGCCTGTTATCGATTATACCCTTGAGAATATGGAAGTGCTTGAGGCAGTCAATGCGGCTCTTGCGCGTGCTGGTTTAGGATACACGATTGATTATCTGCCGGAGGAACATCGATATAGTTTCAGGTTGATACAAGGTCGTGATAAAACGACCAATGTTATCTTTTCGGATAAAAACAATAACATTGCAAATAAAGATGTTTATCAGCAGCAACAAGACTCAAAGAATGTTGGCTACCTCAACAACGAAGGCAAGTTGACAAGCAAAGGAACTGCCGGTGGAATCAATCGCCGGGAGTTTATTTTAGAAGGGTCAGATGAAACTGTGCTTGATGAGCAGCTTGCAGAAAGCAAGTCACTCATTAGCGCAGAATTTGAGGTTATCGACAACGAATTATATCAGTACGGCCGTGATTATAAACTCGGTGATGTGGTTACGTTTGAGGACTATGAAAGTAATTTAATAGCACAGCGACCTTTATTAGAGGTTGCTTTTTATTGTACCGATACAGTCACAAGGACTACTACATTTGGCGATACAATACCAACGATATTCGATAAATTGAAGAAAGGAAGGTGATGGAATGGAAAAATATTTTCCGTTTGATGCACAACTCAAT
>OGJC01000619.1_pt1 | contig 27607 bp, 22 predicted proteins | sample 1571941 | NCBI WGS metagenome assembly OGJC01 (sample SAMEA2582100, study PRJEB24529) | metagenome | biome: Human gut stool | place: China | collected 2011 | reverse complement strand
ATCAATGGTCAGTTCACCCTTGCCGACGGCTTCATCAATCATCATTGATGAGGCAGGAAAGCCCAGCAATACAGAGACTATGACTAAAGAAAAAGCACCGCCGTCAAGTCCTAAAAGCCAGCGGGTGCCAACGCTTATCGGTTTCATTAGCCAAGGCAGTATACCGGTTGCTACGATAAAGCGCACAAAAACCATGCCGACAAACATACTGGGCAGCAGCTTTTCAAACCAGAGGGTGACAGCCAGCGCGCTGGCATCAATAATCGCCGCCCCGTTAGCCAGAATTAAGGCGCAGATCAGCAGCAGGAATATGTGAAAAAATTTGTTCATGGGATCACCACTAGTATTTTATTCATTGTTAATATAAAATAGTAGAGAAGTTTAAAGGAGCTGATAAAATGGCAATTACTGTAAGCTGTGAAGGGATTTTAAGAAGTCCTGAAGATAAATTAAGGGTGATGGAAAGCATCAAGACCTTGTGTGAGCGTGAACATCTCTTTTTGGAACAGGATCAGGAGCATGGTGAAATCATCGTCTGTCCTGAGGGAATCATTGAGATTGAATACCGTATGGATTATGTCGTATTAAAAACAACAACAAGTGTGGCCGGTGCCGGATATCACGCTTATGTCTGTGAATTCTTTGATCAATTAGTCAATAGCTGTGCCACGGCCCTGTTGATTGATGATGAATGTGAATACCTTGAGGATCATGATTTTGAACGTTTGCGTGATCATTATTTTTATAGCTATCTGCATCTTTTATTGACGAATATGAAGCAGATGGATGAACAAGAGGAAGCAACCTATGCGTGGGATAATAAGAGTTATCTGCCGTTAGCCAAAAGCGGCTGCGTCATAACACCGATGGGCTATCTCAATGTCCGTGAATTTACCCACCAGACATTGGATGATGCTGCCAAGGCTTTCTTTATCTGGAATGATTTAGAGAAAAATGCGTTCTTCTACCGCAACTCCGCGTTAAACAGTATGTGGAATGACTGTACCTTTGAGATTAGCAGTGAAGCCAAGGCATCGGTTGCTGAGCATATCTTAGAGGCTATTGAAAAGGCCCACGCGTTGGATCAAAAGCTGCCGCTGCCGATGAAGCAGTACCGTCACCTCTGCGGCCTGCTTAACCGCCCTGAGAAAATCAAAACGGCGTTGGATATGGGACTTGATGAGGTAGGCTATCGTTTAGAGGAAGTGCTTTACCCTTATGGCAGCTGGCTGATTCTTGAGGATGGCCGCTGTACGTGCAGCTTTGATCATAACACAATGATTCTAACCCGCTGTGATCAAAATCAGGAATGGCTTTCAACAATGAGAATTACCGGCTATACCGCTGATCATAAGCTAAAGGAATTCGCGGAAGGCTTTGTCAGCCGCAGTGATGCCGATGATGTGTTTGAATGGGAAGATGAGACAATCCGCTGCCGCGGCATGCGTGTTCAGTTAAATGATGAACAGCATACCATTTTGATTCAGGCCCAGCTGATCTGTGAAAAGGAAACCTTGATGATTACGATTGAGCTTGCGGATTTAAGTACCTGTGAACGCACAATGGAACATCTGCATATGATACTGTACAACAAGAAAACAGAAAGGGAGGAGTACGATGTTCGAATTTAATGATATAGACGCTCTGATACTTTCTTCATTGAGTTATTTTGATGTACTGGACTTTAAGGAACCCTTGTCAGTGACGGACTTTGCGCATGAATTATTAGTCAGTCCTAAATATATGGATCAGCAGCGAACCGATCTATATACATTGAAGACGCTTGAATTTCTTCAGCAGTTTGCTTTTGAACGCTATCAGTCACTGATGATTACTGATGTTTTTAATGACAATAAGCAAAGCGGTTTAGTGATGCAGAAAATTGAGGATGACGATCATGTGTACCTCTGCTTCCGCGGCAGTGAAATGCTTGATGAGGAATATCAGCGCTGCGGCTGGGAGGATTGGGAGGATAATCTGGATATCTTTCTTTCAGTCACGGCTCAGCAGCTATTGGCATTAAAACGTTTCCAGATGGAGGATTTTCATGGCAAACGTATTTATTTGCTCGGTCACTCCAAGGGCGGCAATCTTGCCTTAAGCCTGTCACTGCTCTGTTCAAAGCAGCAGCTTGATCAAATTGAAGGGGTATATGCGTTTAACGCGCCGGGAATCAATCCCGATATGCTGGCAGCGTATAAACAACGGGCAGATGATTTGGATTATCTGGCTAAGCTGCATCTGATTGAAAATGAAAATGATGTCGTATCCGCCTTTTTTATGCATCTGAAGGAACCGGAAATCATCGCTTCATGCTATGATGACCGCAATCTTCAGCAGCTTTGTCATGCTCATCAGGTTTATGCTTATAAGCTGGATCAGCATGGTTTTGTTTCCGCGAAACAAAAAAGCCGGATGCCGAAATTGATGGAGGCTGCCATCAACAATGTATTTATGAAGCAGTCAAAGGAAAAACGCGCGGCATTTATTAATGATTGTCTGAGCTATCTGCGCACAAATCATACGATGCCGCAGATTTACCCGCTCTTTATACGGCGCATCGATAAATATACTCAGATTTTCAATGACCTATCCTATGAGCGCTTCAAGGTTATCGAATTTGATGAGCTGATCGACCGTTTTAAGAAAGAGCTACATACTAAAGCGATGAATCTCTCAATGAAGATTTTTGATGTGAAAACAGCGGTTGGTGAACTGATTGAAAAAATAAATATCAAATAATGAGATATTTATTAAAATAATCAAATATTTGTGATATAATATACTCAGCCAATAATTGGGAGGACTGAGTATGGCAGATCAAAAGAATAAAAATCAGGAAATATTAATGGAATTAGTGCGTGAGCACAATAAAGAATTAGATCTGACAGATCGAGAAATCGAATTCATTCTGAGTTTACGTGAACTGAATCAAGAAAATCTTGAAGCAGTTAAGACTTATATTGCAAAAGAATGTTTAAAACACAAATCGATGAATTAGGTGTCAGCATTTAAACATAAAAAGGGATCGTTTGATATACGCGAAATGGCAGTATAACAGGCAATCCCTTTTTAGTTATTTCTAAATATCATTTAATCAATCGGTGTTAATTCTCCCCAATCATAGCTGACACTGACCGTATAGGCTTCATGTCCCGGTGTGTAATAACGCGCCTGTTCGACATTGCGGTAAGCGACTTGATCACCGATGCCGTTAGAGAAGCAGCCGGCATTGTATAGATTGGCAGGATCATAACCAAGCTGAATCAAAAGATTCATCATATAGGTAGCTTCGACACCTGCTGTTGACATGAAGACGATCTGTTTATCTTTAGGGAAAAGATAATTCAGATTTGATTCGGATTCTTTATAATTAGCGACAAAGCTGTTTACATCACCAAGCTGAGCAAGTATTTTACCATTTTCATCACGGGGCTTAGTCATCGTAAATAAGACATTTTCATTGTCTGTCAGATCGACGATTAAACCATAAAACGGAATATTTGTGAAACCGGCAATCGTACCCTCACTCAGCAGCTGCTGTGGATCACGCAGATCGACATACATCACATCTTTAATAAAAAGATAATCGTCAATGTTTAATGCGTTTAATTCAGAATCGCTGATCAGCGTACTCTCCGGTTTTGCTTTTTTTGGCAGTTGGGTGATTTCCGCATTGCCAGCCTCCGCAAGCTGTGAATTGCCGGCATCAGGGGAATTTGTTGGCTGCGGGGCCGCACTGCAGCCGCAAAGCAGGGATAAGCTTAAGATACAAAGTAATTTTTTCATATTAGTCCTCCACTATAATTGCATTGACAGCATCACCTTGATAAGCCAGGGCATCTTTAGCTGTCTGATTCATCGTCAGCTGATAACCGTCTTCCTGACTGCCGGTCACAACGGTATAGCCGATCTTAATTTCATAAATGGTTTCTATTTGGTTAATTAGTGTTATGCGCTGTTTCGCATCCTCAATATTAAATAGAATCGTTGTCAGGGCATCAAGGATGTCAGCCCGATTATCACTGAATACAGATACTGAGCGAATCATATTTCTTGATCTGCCCAGTGTTGGATCAAGAATATGGTGATGGTTGATCTGATGCTTCTCACAATAATAATACTGCTGATCATCGCCAGAGGTAGACAAGGCGGCAATATCAGATTGTTCATAGGCAGCCAGCAAGGTCTTGGCATTTGGTTCACGGATTCCCCATGTCCATGTTTTGTTTATCTCTATTGGTGCATAGAGAAACTGTGAGCTTTCTGAGCAGGCGGCCATGAAAGGAACATTCAAATGCTTTAAGGCTTCATAGGCTTTTTGCGCGGCGATGCCTTTCGCGAAAGCGCCTAGGTTGAGCTTAACCTTTTGTTCACAAGGTGAATATGTATTAAATATCACGCTGTGATCGGTTTCATTAAGCTGAATGATCGCATCTAACTGATCATAAGGCACAACACAGGCAAGGGCGGCATTAATATCTTCATCAGCTGGATCTTCAGCGTGAATTGGCAGTGACGAATATTTATTCTGATATAAATCAGAAAGGGCGCCGATGGTTGGGTTAAAGCTGCCTTCGCTTAATACAGAGAGCGCGATGGCATCCTTAAGGGCATCAAAGAGCAGCGGATCAAGCAGCAGCTTATCCTCACTGCCGTAATGCTGATTAATAACATAAAGGTTATTGATAGATGTAAAGCCATGGTCAGGATCAAATAATTGATGCAGCTGGTGAATTAAGGCTTCAAAGTCAGGCATTGCTTGATCAAGCTGCTGTGGATCATACATCGTTAAGAGTACGCTTGTATTCATCGGCAGCAGCATTGTTTTTTCCTGATCATAAAGCACCGATACAGAAGCACTGACTGGCTCTGGCTGAACCGGGCTTTTTTCTCTGCCGCAGCCAGCGAGTAAAAGACACAGTATAAGTATTATTTTTTTCATGATATAATTGTACAACATGAAAGCATGTTAGGAAATATGAAAATTTAAGTAAAAAAAGGAAGCAAAATGTAAAAGTTAACAATTTCACGAAAATTCTGTAACCGCTTGAGTTCAATTTGCGAATCAGCTATAATAAAAATATCATAAAGGAGGAAATATGAAAAAGTTAGCAAAAAGTTTGATCGCGTTACTTCTTCTTGCCGGTACAGTTACAGGCTGTACAAGTACAACACCGCCGGCCAATGACGGTAATACTGGCACAAATGATCCGGTGACTGAGGGCGGAACCTGTTCATTTGAAAACATGACACTTGAAGAAGTAAACAAATTTTTGAATGAAAGCGCCGATTTAGGTGAAGGATCAGTCGGCAATGTGGTAGCGGTAGTACCTATTAACCATGTTGACGGTCCGCGTAATGAAACAAATTTTTACGCATTTGTAAACTTCAAATATGTGGCTCGTAACTATATTAAGTATCAGATCACATATCTGTCATGCACATGCCGTTCTGCCGATGTAAACTACTGGCAGACTGCCTATGTAGAACTGACACTGCCTGACAGCAAGGATATTAAGGATTCTGAAGTACGCTTCCTGTCATTTGATCAGGATTCTGCCGGACATTATCTGGGCGGCTTCTGGGGTGACAGCAATCCAACACCTGCCGGTGTAACTTATGAAACCTTTAAGGAAGAATACATTCCTTTCTTCAAGGGCAAGACTTATGATTATATCAGCACATTAAGCGTACAGGATGATATTGATCCAGCTGATTATTCAGCCGGTGAAGGACGTGAAGGTTTGACATTGGATACATTCACAGGTTCTTCTGTTTCAACAAACAACATTATCCGTATGCTGAATGCATTATTCCAATATCATGCAACTGACGAATATTTTAACTAAATAGAGGGAGATCTAAACGATTATGAAAAAATTTAGTGTATTAGCATTATCTGCTTTATTATTAATGGGATGTTCAACAGCACCTGCACAAAAAACAGATGCTGAATTAGAAGCTGAAGGATGGGTTAAAAATCCATTAGAAAACGGTTATGTAATGGCTACAGATGCACCGGCACCAACAGCTCTGCCTGATCCTCGTGATACTACAAAGATGTATAAGCCAAGTAAGGATGAAGCAGAAGTAGCTTGTACTGCTGATTCATATGCAGCTGCTTGTTCTTCAATCAACGTTGATAACCTGATTGATTATTTAGGCAGAGATGATGTTGTCTATATCGATCTTCGTGATTATAACGACTATGCTAAAAAGCATTTAAAGAACTTTGAAGTAATTCCTTATTTCGCAGTTATCTTCAATGCTGATGCAAATACTGATGCTACACTGCCACAATTATACGGCGGCTCAGTAACTGAACCAATCGATGTTTATGAAGAATCAGATGATCTGCTGCATGCAATGATCCCAACTGATAAGACAGTCTTCTTAATGTGCCAAAGCGGCGGCCGTGTTACACAATTGATGAACCTGCTGGCAGCTAAAGGTTATGATATGAGCAAAATCTACAATGTAGGCGGTATGGGACAATTTGAAGGTTCTGAATTCCGTCCTTATACAACAGATAATGCTGAATTAGCAGTAACTGCTACTTATGCATTTGAAGGTTTAACTCGTAAATAGGCATAGAATTCTTAGCTTAAAAGCAAATATGATGTTAAAAGAGCGGCAGAGGTCTTCGATTGTGACCTTTGTCGCTTCTCTTATATAAAAGTTAATGAAGATTCAGGGGAGCGTACAGAAGGCAGAATTGTTTTAAAAAGTGTTTTTTTTCATTTAATGAATGAAATTTTCTATGACTTGCGTTACAATGATTAATAGGACTGGATGATTCTAAAGAACTATTGGAGGAATACGATGAATAACAATAATGATGAAATGTATGAAGTAAGTGATTATGATGAGGATATTCAGCAAAGAGAGGCTTTGATTGCAGAAGCTGAACAGATTGACGGTGATGCTGAATGGGATGTGATTGCCCGTGCGATTGCTGATCTGAGAAGAAAATGGAAACAAATTTCATATTGGGATTCAGTTTATGAAGATCAGTTAGTTGAGAAATTTGATGGTGTTGTTGATAGGCTTTACAGCAAGCGCCGTGAAGGGTTCCAGAACAATCAGGAGCTAAAAAAAGCATTGATTGAACAGGCTAAAAAGGTTTCTGTGTCTAATGAGTGGAATCAGGCGACTGATGCTATGGCTGATTTAATGCGTCAATGGAAGGCGATTGGCACAGCCGGCAAAGAAGATGACGCTTTGTGGGAAGCATTTAACGCGGCTCGTCAGACTTTCTTTGACCGCAAACATGCCTATTGGGAAAATCTTCAGTCAAATTTTGCGAATGCGCTGCAGGCTAAACAGTCACTGATTGAACAGGCTAAGGAAATTGCTGATTCAACTCAATGGCAGCAGACCAGCGAGAAGTTTAAGAGCTTAATGGATCAATGGAAAGCCGCAGGCAGTGCCGGCCGTGAACATGAAGATCGTTTATGGGATGCATTTAATGAGCAGCGTCAGAAATTCTATGATCGCCGCAGTGTTTATTATGATCAGCTGCATAAGGAGCAGGATCAAAAGTATCTTGATAAAAAGGCGCTGGTTGAAAAGGCAGCTGCCATTGCCGCTGAGAAGACATATACTAAAGAGCTGACTGAACAAATGAAGGGCTTAAGCAATGAATGGAAAGCAATTGGTTCATGCGGTAAGGAGCGGGAAGATCAGATCTGGGATGAATTCCGCTCAGTAATGGATGATTACTTCAACGGCTTGAAACAGCTGAATGAGCAGAAGCATCAGGAATGGCGTCAGCGGATGCAGGATGCCCGCAATCGTAAGCAGGATCTGCTGCAGAAGCAGAAATGGCAGCTGAAACGGATGCAGGAGGAAATGGTTGGTCTGCTGGGTCAAAGAGCCATTGATGAGATGAATGAAGATATTGCTGACAAGGAAGAATTTATTCAGCAGTTAGAAGCTGAAATCGCCGATATTGAAAAATCGTTGGCTAAATAGATTAAAAGCTAAAAATATTAAGTACACCCGATTCATAAGCTGAAGGTGTGCTTTTTAATATAATAAAAAAAACAGCGCTAGGCTGTTTATAATTTATAATGGTGACTCGTTGGAGATTCGAACTCCAGACCCTTTGATTAAAAGTCAAATGCTCTACCATCTGAGCTAACGAGTCATTGATGTGCCTAGTTATTATAGGATATAGTACCCGCTGTTGTCAACAACTAATGATAAAAACAGACAAAATGTGTCAGCCTTTTGTCATAAATTTAAACATTCCTCACCATATGATAAGAAAATAATCAAAAAAGAAATAAATTTCGACATTGAAGCATGGTATTTCATTGTATAATAATAGGCATGATGATTAATCATAAAAAGATTGATCTCACAGCAGGAGGCAGTATATGAAAAAAAGTGTTAAGACAGCCGCTGGGATTTTCTCGCTGGCTTTGATCTTTGTATTATTAGTAACCAGTATCGATTTCCACGCATTTAATAAAAACTACTATCGTGAACAGTACATAAAGCTGAATACAGCGGATAGTTTGGGAATGAGCGATGAAGACTTATTCGCGGCAACCGAAACACTGCTGGATTATCTGCATGATCAGAGAGACGATATCTTAGTGAGCGGTGAAGTGTTTGGCATGCAGCGTGAAATATTTACTGAGCGTGAAACGCTGCATATGGTGGATGTGAAAAATCTTTATCAGAATGTATTAACCGCCAGGAATTTGGCAACAATGATAGGTGTATTAGCTTTTGCTTATCTGATTTACCGCAGCCGTAAGGATGAAAATGGTATAAATATGCTGAAGCGCCAGCTGGCAGGCAGTTTTATTCAAATTTCAATTTGTCTGCTGATTGTTGTCGGAATGCTGGCCGGTTATGCACTGATGGATTTTACAGGCTTTTGGATCGGTTTCCACGAATTATTCTTTACGAATGATTTATGGCAGCTGAATCCGGCTAATTCAATTATGATCAATATGTTTCCTGAAACATTCTTTGCCGGCATGGTTTTCCGCATCACTTTAACCTTTCTGGTTGTTTATTTTCTTTTACTTATTGGTTTTATCTTCCTGCGGAAAAAAGCAAAGGAAGATGTTGACAAAAAAATATAATCAGCTTCATTGCAATGTTGATAAAGTAGTGTTAAAATTTTCTAATGAAGGAGCGAGGATATATGAGAAGAGTTTTATTAGCAAGTGAATCACCAAGAAGAAGAGAACTGATGGTTCTTAGTGAAATTCCATTTACAACTGCTAGCTGTTTATTAAAAGAAACCTTGGATCCTGAACTTAGTATAGAGAAGGCGGTTGAAAAGCTGGCTTTTGAAAAAGCGGATGCCGTTTTTCATAGATATCCTGAAGAATTCATTATCGGAGCGGATACGATCGTTGTTTGTGATGGGGAAGTTTTTGGTAAACCTAAGGATAATGAAGATGCTGAACGGATGCTGAGAAAGCTGTCTGGTAAAACGCATCAAGTAATTACCGGGGTGGCTTTAGTGGCCAAGGATGTCAAGGAATGCTTTCATGAAGTAACGGATGTTACATTCTATGATCTTGAAGACGAGGAAATCAAACGCTATGCCAAGTCTAAGGAACCTCACGATAAGGCTGGCGCTTATGCGATACAGGGTAAGGGATTGACGTTTGTAAAGAAAATCAATGGTGATTTTTATAACGTAGTAGGACTGCCGATGGCTAGTCTGTATAAACGTTTAAAGAAATATTTAGAATTGGATTATTAAAAATGCGGATGCTGACGATGTGATCAGTTCCGTATTTTTTTTGAATATTTTAAATTTGTCTATCATCGAATTAATATGCTATAATATTTACATAAACTGGGCATTATTCTGACTATCAGAATAGAAAACACAAGGAGAATCATAAAAGATGAAAAGGATTGGAAGAATTTTTTGTTCCTCTTTTTTGAGTGTGCTTCTTGTTCTTTCCGAATGCCCAACGGTAAGTGCAGAAGATTCAAAAAAGGAAGAGAATGTCATAGAAGACATTCAACGGATTACTGAGTTTGTTGGTTATGAACCTAATGAAAATAAGCCATATATGAATTTTATGGTAAATGCTGAAGAGAAAGAGAATCTGATGCTTCCTGAAAGTTTAGATGTTTGGATTGAAAACAGTTCAGAACCGGAAAAATTAATGGTAAACTGGGATATAAAAACAGAAACTTATGATCAGATTATTTATGTGCCAAAATGGGATAAGACACTTTATCAGCTGTCTGATGAATTGCTTCAAGGGCAGGATGCACTTCCTTACATTGTGGTAAATGTTGAAAATCAAATGCAGAACAATGAATTAATAGTCTATGATAATAAAGCTATTGAAAAAACGGTGGGATCAGGGGTTAATGCTGATTACACTAATTTTATTGAGCTGTTTAATGACTCTTTATTGAGCGGTGATGTGATTGTGAAGCTGAATAGCGATGTCACTGAATCTCGTAACGCAACTACAGGTGCTTTTGAAATACCTGATCGAATTACTTCATTAACGATAGATTCTGATACAGATGGAACACCCAGAACATTATCCATTTCAGGTAATGGTGCTTTATTGAATATATATGTGAACGGTAAGAAACTGTATGTTGGAAAGGATATTAAAATATCTAATGATGGAATATATAATAGTGATATATACGGCGGCGGTTATGAGAAAGATATTATCGGTTCACCTGAAATAGAATTTTATGGCAGGTTGGAATCATCTGGCTCAATTTATGGAGGCGGATATAATCATAAGGTTACCGGTGATATTAAGCTGATTGTGGGAGGTTATGTAGGCTGGTCTTTAATTGGTGGCGGGCATGCCGAACCTGATAAAAATCAATCGTTATCAACTATTAATGCAGATGTGACTGGAAATATAGAGATTCAATTACTCAAAGATGGGCATGTTCATAATGTGCTTTACGGCGGCGGTTATGCAACGAGTGAACAATCAGGAACATATAGTGCGAATGTAAGCGGAAATATTGAATTGGATATAAATGGCGATGTGTATTGTCTCAACGATGCAATTGTCGGTGGAGGTGCGGCAAAAGCAGAAACGCGCAAGACAATGACACTCAATGCAAATGTTGGCGGAGATATAACTTTAAACTTTGGTGAAGATGCGCAAAGTGGCAATGGTAAATATATGGGTGCTGGGCTGCATATCATTGGCGGCGGTTTAGCATCTGGGAACAGTAATTATAATGACGGTACCGGTGATTGGAACATTGTTACGAATGCAATAGTTTCTGGTGATGTAAAAATTAAGGTGGACAAGGATTCAGCAGCAGGAGAAAGTCAGTTGAATGAACGAACGATTTATTATTTGTATGCTGGCGGTAATGCAGATGGCAGAGGGTCTAATGCGAATGTGTTGGGTAGTACATATGTTCAATGTGGCAGGGGCCCTGCTTTAAGTTCATCGTTTTTAGCAGCTGGTGGTCATGCCGCTTTTGGAGGTACAGCCGATGTGAAAAAAACAACGAATATTACAATTGTTCCTATTGATAATCAGTTTGAAGGTTATGAAAATACACCTGCAATTTATGGTGGAGGAAAGGCAGATGGAAATTATGACCTTGCCAATCAAACTCTTGACTTAAGAATTAGCCAAGCTAACGTAGGCGGAAGCAAAATAGAAATTAAGGCTGGTAGTACAATCTCTACATATGATACTGACAGAGGAGCTAGTATAGTTGGTGGCGGTTTAGCTAGTGGAAATGCAACTAATAATAGTTATGGGGATACTTTTGATATGTGTCCTGCAATTGCTAAAGTGCTTGGTGATATAAGTATTAATATTGCTGATGATATTGAGTTTAATGAAGGAATGGTAGGGGGTGGTATAGTTGTCAGAGCCGGAGACGCGAGTGTTGATGGTTCAATCAATATCACAATTAAAGATAACTGCATTTTTAATAAGGATTATGTCGGAGCTGGTAAAGTAGTAAGAGTGACTTCATCATTAAATGCTAAGGCTCTAAGTAATGTTGAAGGTAATATTACATCTACATTTGGAAAAAATATTGAATTTAAGCAGTCATATTATGGTGGCGGATTTACTGAGGGCGCGAATTCCTCTGCTAGTGTGGGTGGAAAGATAACTACTTCATTTACTGGTGGTGTCAGTGTAGGAGCAAATTATGCAGCTGCTGGTTATGCTAAAAATCCTAATACAACAGCAAATGTAGCAGGTGGCCTTGATTATACAATTAATGGTGATTTTTCGTGTGCTAACTATTATGGGGCTGGTTATTTGTATAATTCAGCCAGCTCAGCAGATATTGGAACAAAAGATAATCCTGTGTCAGTTAAGACTACTTTTAAAGGGAACGGAACAAATACAATGCGTACATCCAGTTCTGGCATATGGTTATATAATGGCGGTTATGCTCAATTTGGTGGTGGAACAGTTAATATATATGGCAATTTATCATTAACGTTTGATGGTACAAATCCCCAAGAGACATTAATTATTGGCGGTTGTGGAAAGCAGACAACGAATGCAGATATAACCGGTAATATTGAATTTACAATGCAAAATCTAGATAATCCAATGTCATATTCTATATATGGCGGAGGTTATGCCGCAACTGGTGGAACTGCAAACATTACTGGCAATGTCACAACAAAATATAATAATTCAACTATCAATGGTGCCATATATGGCGGTGGCCGTAATGCTGATGCAAAAGCTGGCACAAATGCAGATATTACTGGTAATATGAAAATGATATTCACTAATACAGTATTATCTTCTGCATATGGGGGAAGTATGGGCGCTGACGGAAATAATGCAATAATCAACGGAACATCAATTATTGAGTTAAAAGAGGGGAATACTGTCAAGCAGCAATTATATGCTGGCGGTTATTATTACAGTAGCTTAGATAACATGGAATTTCATGTTACAGGTATCCAAAATTCACCTATTACTTTTACAGGCTCTGGGGCGTATGCGACAAGTGTAGTCAATAATGATATCAAATTGTTTATTGGTGATGGCACAACTGAGACAATATTAAACAGCGAGTATATTTTAAATGTTAATGAAGTTATCGTCACAGATAACGCAGTTTTGAAACTATCAGAGAAGGGGAGTGACGGATCAAACAATCAATATAATCTGTTTTTCGACGTGGAAGAGTTAACGATTCAGCCAGGTGGTAAATTAGATTTAACAAATTCTAGCACGGCACAAAATGATAGTATTTTAGGAAACTATACCGGCGGTGGCACACTTCGTCTTGAAGATGGAAAAACGTTCACAATTGGCGGTGCCGCATCTGGTACAACAACGGTTGAAATTGATGGTACACCTGTTGTAGATCAAACATATATCACAGTTACTGGCGGCGGTACTGAATCATTCACTTATGACAGTGATGAATATGAGTTAAGGAATGATGAAGCTAGCGCACCTCATAAATGGAAATATGTGAAGAGTGAAATTGTTGCACCTCATAATTCAGTCACAGGGATTGTTAATGATAGTGAATATACTAAAGGTGACAAGATTAGTTTTACTGCAATTGGTGATGGTATGAATGTTACTTCACCGCAAACTAATGCTGTGCGCTGGCTGCCTGTAAAGTGGCAGGTATTAACTGAAAATAGCTTTAATGAGGCAGGACCTTATACTGGTGAAATTGATACTTCCACATTGTCTGTTGGCAGCAATACTTTGAACGTAGTCTTCCAAAAACAGAAATATGATGGCAGTGTGTGGAATGATGTAACTGGGGAAGATACGCTAACCATCACCTTTAAAATTAAAGAGAAAACCAGCAGCGATTTACCATCCGGCGGTGGTGGGGGCGGCAGTTCTGCACCTTCAAGCAAAGCAGATGGATTCGTAGAGGAAAAGAATAAAACTTATTATTATAACAATGGCAAGCAAGTTGAAAGTGGGTTTATCCTCTTGGATAAAGATGAAAAATTAGTTGCCGCTGTGAAGCCTGAACAATTATCAGTTATTCCTGAGATTGCTGAAGCTGTCTATTTCATCAAAGATGATAAAACAGTCGCAAAACAAGAATGGGTAATTCTTGATGAATTCAATAATTTGGTGAATACTCGACCATTTGATCAGTTAATTACCGATTATGGCGATAAATATAAGGTATACGCTGCAAGAGAAGATGGTCGTTTAGTACAGTCATGGCTGGAAGTTAATGGCATCTGGTATTATTTTAAAGAAGATTACACAGCCCGTTATCAATATTGGCAGGCACATTGGAATGATTGGTATTTATTTGAAAATTATACTTATGTCACGAATCGCTGGCATCCTACTTCTGAGGGACGCTGGTATTATCTTGACAGTGAAGGCAGAATGGTTAGAAATCAATGGATTGATGACTGTTGGATTAATGAAGACGGCATTTATTGGAGTCCGCTCTATAATTAAAAACTAAAAAAGTCTGAAATTGTAAAGACATCACGGATTAAAGATTGTCTTACTTTTCAGACTTTTATAATTAATGTTTGCCAAATATTCAGTCACATATCTGTAAGTGTCTTGTAATGTATACTTTATAAGACACCTGGATTCTTTATAATTATAGGTGTTTTTGTCTGTTTTGTAAAGAAAATCAGACCTTTTTATGCTGTTTTGAACCCTTTTTTGCATAAATCGAAGTGTGACAAAAAGTATACTTAATGATACACTTCACAAATTGATTATGTTGGAGTGATAAAAAAATACTGATAGTTTCTTCATAAACAGAAGGCTGATCAGTATATTAGGTAACATTTGGATTCTAAATCAGAATATGGAGATGCTGTCGTTAATGATAACATCTCCGCCGCTGGGAAGTGATATTTTCGCCCAAGTTTTTATCACTTCCCTTTTTGTTTAATTATGCTTTTATTCTCTATTCATGTGAACCATAATAAATATAAGGTGCCAATACATCGGCAATAATCGTTAAAATCGTTAATTCTCTTTCATTCCATGCATGAAGCTGTTCATCATAAAATGTCACAATGCCTAAAGGCTGCTGATCAAATACAATCAATGACTGCATCCATGCTCTATATGCTGTTTCCGTTGTTTCAATTGCTTCATTCTGACTGTCATTGACAACACATTGCCTATTCTGATAATTGTTCAATACCTTGAGATTGTTTTCAATTATAGTAACTGATTGCTCAGGCTGATTGTTCATATCAATGAAAAGACATCGATCATGAGTCAAATTCTGATCAAAAATTTGAATCGCCGCCTGCTTCAATTCCAATGCTTTCAGGCACAATCGCAAAACCGCAAATAAATCATTCTCTGCATAACGGTCTACATTCAATATTTTATAAATTGCCGGCAGGAATTGCTCAGCAGATTTAGAATACAAAGGTGCTTCACTGGCATAATGTGTATCTTCATCACTTGGTTTGGCATAAACAGCGTATTGATTTTTACCTTTACGCTTTGCCATATAAAGAGCATTGTCAGCTTTCTTAAACATTTCATCATAGATTTCAGATTGCTTTGTTAAATAAATGCCGATACTGATCGTAATGATTCCGGCAGTATCATTAGCAATGATTTTTCTGGCTGCTTTTAAATAATTCTCCACCTTTTCATAGAGATAGTCTAAAGAATAGAATGAAGGGAAGAAAACCGCAAATTCATCACCGCCTACACGCCCGGCGATGACATTGCTTTGGTTGCCTTTAGTCAATAAGCCAACAACATCAAGAATTACCTGATCTCCCGCATAATGTCCAAAAGTATCATTAACATTTTTAAAATCATCGATATCAATCATTAATAATGCCGCATATTCATCTTTAGAACGATCACAAACGGCTTCTGAAACATGCTGCTTAAAAGCTGCTTTATTAAAAATGCCGGTAAACGGATCTAATTCATTATTTTTTAAAAGCCGGGCATTATTTAAAAGAATCAAACGATGTTCATTCATCATTTCCTCTTGTTCAATTTTTATAATCAGGCTTTGCCGAGTATTGCTTTTTTCAAGCTCCCGATAATTTTCATTCTTTTGATAATATTGAAAGAGCGTTTCATAACTGTCATCATCCGGATAATCTTTAAGTGTCATTTTAACCTTTAAACCAGAGAGATGCTGACGCAGCAGGATATCATGTACTTCTTCGCTCATTAATTCCAATTCTTCTAATAGGCGAGTCGCATAGTCTTTAAGCTCAAGCTCAATACAGTCTTCTAAAGCTTCTAAAAGCAACTTAAAATAACGATTACGGTTTACAATCCCCTCTGAAAGATTGATTAATTCATCAAGCAGCGGTGTCATGCATTTTAAATTCTTGTCATGCTTATAGAGATGGATGCGCTGAATAGCTACTTCAATAGCTGCAGCTGAACTCTCAAATTGCCGATAATCCTTGTCATAGAGCTGAAGCCATTTTTTAGCTTCATCAAAATCGTTGAGCTTAATATATGCGGCTATAATGTTAATAACCGGAATTGCATCATTGCCGGTAATAGCGATCTGCAGTTTCTGTTTATATTCATGACTGCTTAGGAAGTATTTTAATGCCATATCGGGGATATCAAGATTCTGAAATAAAGCCCCTATATTATTTAATGGAAAATAGCTGTACTGTAATTCTTCATGTTCCAAAGAAAAATAATAGGCTTTAAGCAGATAACTGATTGCCGCGATAAAATCAGAGATACTGGCATATACGATTCCCATCATATTTAAAGTCTGCACATGATATTCAGGGACATCATTTAAATCACAAAGACTTAAAATTTCCATATTTAAACTCAATGTTTTGTCATGTTCTCCTTTAATGAAGTGAACCATTGACATATAAAATAATGCAGCCGTCATAGAATAAGTATCCTGTATATCTTCAGCTAACATTTTTAATTCATTAGCATGAACACTCATTCCCTCAATATTATTATTCGCTCTGCATTCTTTAATTTTGTTGACTAACTCTTCACATTTTTTACTCTTATAATTTGCTGTCATGGTATCCCTCTTTATTTAATAATAACATATGTCATGTTCAGAAAATAGTCTTTTATTCTAGGAAAGGATGTTTTAGATAAGGGCGTGTTCTGTTGATTTCTCTAACGCATGTAGTATAATGGATGAAGAAAGAGAGGCAGTTTATGAAGATTGAACAATTAGATAATTATGAAGCAATGAGCAGACGAGGAGCTGAAATTCTCTTTAATGAAATCAGCAATAACCCTTATGCAAATATCTGCCTGGCTACAGGTGAATCACCGCGCAGAATGTATGAATTATTAGTTGAAATGATTCATGTGAATCAGCTTGATGTCAGTCATTTGACGTTTACCAAGCTTGATGAATGGTGCGGCTTAAACGCTAAGGATGATTCTACCTGTGAATGGTTTATTCGGCATTATGTGCTTGAACCTTTAAATATTAAAGAAGAACAGTTGATTTCATTTAATAATGACGCGGCTGATACTGAATGTGAGGCAAAACGGATTCATGATTTAATTGATATGCATCCGATTGACTGCTGTATTTTAGGTCTTGGCAAGAATGGGCATCTTGGTTTAAATGAACCAGCCGATGAATTAATTCCTGATGCCCATGTGATTCAGCTTGATGAACTGTCTAAGCATCATGGTATGCTGAAGGGCAAAAAGGTGGAGCAGGGCATTACGCTTGGTCTAAGTGAATTATTAAATGCAAAGAAGATTTTAATGCTGATCAGCGGCAGCGGCAAGGCTGAAATCCTTCAAAGGCTGATGAGTAAGAAAGTATCGACAGCACTGCCGGCATCATTTTTATGGCTGCATAATGATGTCGCGTGTCTGATCAATAAAGAGATGAAATAGCATGACTAATAAGCTGCTGAGTTTTATGAAAATCCTTATGGGATCTACAATTGGGGTCTATATCGGCAGGGTATTGTTTGTCTGGTATGATTATCAGAGTCATCCAATGCTTTATGAATTAAGTTCAAGTCCATGGTATACGAGTATTCTCGTCTCAGCGATATTTGTAATAATTTTGCTGATGATTGAAGGCGGTGTCTATTTTTATCTGCGTCATAGGACACGGATATCTAATAACTAAGATAATTAAAAACATTGAATAGATAACAGCTTTTATGCCGTATCTGATTCAATGTTTTTATACTTTAAGCAATGATACCATCATGGATATAAATTCATCATAATCATTACATTGAATGACTTTTCTCACATTTTCGGTTTCACTGAGAATCATTGTAATTGGTTCATAAATTTCATTAAATAAAAATCGTTCATTTTTATTAAAACAGAGCATCATTACTAATTGAACACTATTCTTATTCCAAAGAATTGGTTCATCAGAGAGCAATAAACATATCCCTGTCTTTTTCGCATTCATTTTCATAGCATGCGGTATCGCAAAAGCATTAAACGCTGTTGATGACATTCGTTCACGCTCATTGATTTCATCGATAAAGGTTTCATCCACATAATCTTTTTCTGTCAGCTTTGATATCATATAAGCAATTACTTGATCTTTATCTTTTAAGTCATTACGCTTTTCAAACAAATCTGGTTGAATTAAAGAACGCAAATTATTATTAAATAATGTTTGCTTTTTAGCAATTTTAATATCATCTACTTTCATACGTATAAGATGAATATCTTTTTCATTTAAAAAGATACTAACTTGGATAACCGGTTTAGTAATAATTATACTTAAGGGGATTGTTGAGAGAATTAAATCAGTTTCAGCTATTTTTTCAAACTCACTTTCATCAGTTAAGATATTTGTAATCAGCATATCAGAAGCAAAATGCTGATTAATTGTATCAACAAGCCGCCGATTGATATTATAATAATTTGGACAATATAAAACAGCGGTAATTTTAGTGTTTAAATCTTTTTGAGCTTCTAAGGTAGAACCTAAATGAAAAGCAATATAAGCAATTTCATCATCATTGATGGCAATTCCTGTTCGCTCACGGATAATATTGGCTAACACTACGGATACATCATAAATCAGCGGACAGCTAGTCTTGATACCTTCAGTGAGCGGATTTTTACTAAAGTAATTATTTTTTGAACGGACGAGCAGATTACGGATATGTAATGCAAAGCGGATAAAAAATTCCTGCTCAGTCAGATCGATGTAATAGTAAGAACTGACGGAAAGTATTAATTCATTTACCAGATCAAGACAATCCTTGCCAATGAACTCTTCTATATTGCTGCTATTAATGCTTTTATAATCAATTGTAGTAGCGCGGCTGATTAATAACAGTGTCAGTTCATAGATTTCAGCATCAGTATAATTAATACAAAAACGATTTTCTAATTCATGTACTACTTTTTGAGCTAATTCATATTCATGCAGCCGTACTGCAGAAAATTGACGCACATCGGTCGTATTTACATTATTATTGCGTATTCTATCAATTGCTATCGCAATATGCAAAACAAGATTAATTAAAGAATAATCATTAACATAATAATGATATTCTTCAAATACCTTAAGTACAGTATTTTTAATGAATTCGATGTCGATATCCATAAAGGCATTCTGTATAGCTTTTAAATTAACAAAATTAACGTTTGATTCATTGTATAAAATCGTACTCAGCATTTTTCTTTTATTCTTTTCCAAACCAATAATAGTCAAGCATTCATTACTGTTTACTAACTCTAAATCAAAATGCTGCATTCGGCGTTTTACTTTTTGTAATTCATTTTTCATTGTAGACATACTAATATACATTTCATCACATAAGTCATAGGCATCTACGGGCTTATCACTTTTAATAATGCGGCTTAATATATAGACAACCCTTTCCTTGCTGGATTGCGGTATATGAGAATCAATGCCTTGTAAGATCTGCATTGCTTTCTCTTTATCAATTTGGTATCCATCCCTTGAAGATAAAATAGTATCTGGATAACTGTCATTAATTTCTTTAATATAGTTTTTAACAGAACGTACTGATACCCCTAGATTGGATGCCAGGGTATTGGAATTTATGGGCTGCAATTGCTCAGAGAGGGTGCGGATGAGTTGAATATTTTTTGGTTTCATTCATAACCTCCTTAACTCCGTAAGGGTTCATTCTTTTATTCAATTATACTTTAAATAAAGGGTGATTCAAGCAGAGTTTTGCACTGTTTAAGGGAAAATAATTAACTGCCTTCTAGGGGTGCAAAAGTCCGTTGGTAAAGTTTTTATGACTGCGTTAGACTGATAGTGTCAAGGGGCAATGAAAATTGCAGAAAGGATAAGATCATGAAAAATTTAAGAGTATTACTGGTATGCGGATCAGGCGCAAGCTCAGGGTTTATGGCTGCCAACATTCGTAAAGCAGCAGCGGCAAGGAATATTGACATCGATATTAAAGCAAGGGGTGAGGCTGAGATTGAGAATTATGTAGATTCCATTGATGCTTTAATGGTTGGCCCGCATTTAGCTTATATTCTTGATGAAATTGAAGAATATGTTGGTGATAATGATGTAAAGGTTATATTAATGAAGGCTGAATATTATTCAACATTAAATGGTGATGCTGCATTAGATGATTTATTAAAAGAATTTAACTAGGGGGTATAAATTAATATGCAAAAACTGATTAGCTGGCTTGAGAATGATTTCTCGCCTAAAATGAATAAGATAAATCACAATATTTGGGTAGTTACTTTAAAGGATTCAATTATGCAGACTTTACCATTCATTCTGCTTGGTTCTGTATTCTGTATGCTGACAATACCAGGAAGTGTTTTTAATATTAGTTGGTGGCCGAATTTCTGGACGCCGTTTGGCTGGACTATGGGAATGCTTTCACTGTTTGTCTCATTTTTAATTCCATTTAACTACATGGAAAAGAAGCGCCTTAAGAAACAGCGTTTCATAGCTGCTTTATCAGGTGTTGTAACTTTTTTAATCATCATTACACCACAAGTTGTAGCAGATGGTACAATTGGCTTTGGGCATGATGCACTTGGTGCTGGCGGTATGTTTGTTGCCATTGTTGCAGGTATCTTTGTTAGTTTGATTATGGGGTTGTTCGGTAAATTCTCTTTCTTTAAAGAAGATTCAGTAATTCCAGATTTTGTAAGAGCATGGTTTGATTCAATGCTGCCAATTGCAATTATTATATGTGTTACTTGGGGACTGGTAGATATCGCGGGAGTTGATATATATAATATTGTTATTTCAATCTTTATGCCATTAGCAAAGATTATGGAAACACCTTGGGGCTTTATGATTATCATGTTTGTTTATTGCTTCTTATATTCAATGGGTATTTCAAGCTGGGTGCTTACCCCGGTTACTAAACCAATTCTGTTAGCAGCTATTACAGCGAATGCGACAGCAGGAGCAATGAATGTTGTTACTTCTGAAACAATTTATTCTGCTTATATGTGGATAGGCGGTATAGGCTGTACGCTACCATTAGTTGTAATGCTGGCTTTCTCAAAGAGTGCGAAGCTGAAAGCATTGGGACGTGCGTGTGCAGCACCGGCAGTCTTTAATATTAATGAGCCTGTAGTCTTTGGCTGTATTGCATGGAATCCGATTCTGATGATACCTATGTGGCTGCAAGGCATTATTCTGCCAATCATTGTATGGATTTTTACTAAAGTGATTGCATTTGCACCTATTCCAAAAATTGTTTTTGATATGTGGTATTGCCCATTCCCATTATCAACTTGGATTACCACAGGTTCTATTACCGGTATTTTGTTAATGCTGCTCTGCGGCGCAGTTTCAACAGCTATTTGGTATCCATTCTTTAAAGCATATGAAAAGCAAGAAGTGGAAAACGAAAAAATTACGGCTTAGGAGGATATATGACTGAGGAAAAAGTACAGGAAGCGATGAAGATCATTCTTCATGCTGGCGATGCGAGAGTTTTTTGTAAAGAAGCATTAAATGCAGTAGCTAATCAGAATCTTGAGCTTGCAAAAGAAAAAATCAAAGAAGCGCAAAAACATATTACAATGGCACATCAGGTTCAAACGGATGCGATTCAATCAGAGACAAGAGGAGAAACGTGTGAGTACAGTTTATTGTTTGCTCATGCTCAAGATACGCTGATGACGATTTATAGTGAAATCAATATCGCAAAACAGTTAATCAAGATTTTTGAATCATTTGATAAACGGCTTTCAGCATTAGAAAATTAATCATATGGGATCTCACTTAAGAGGTCCCTTCAATCAAAAGGAGAAACGAAATGAGACAAGTACCTAAAGGATTCCCTGAGAACTTCATGTGGGGCGGAGCAGTAGCAGCAAATCAGCTTGAAGGGGCATATGATACAGATGGAAAAGGTTTATGTGTGGCAGATATTAATGAATTTAGAGATGATGTAGATATTACTAAGAAATCAAATCTTGAAGTAACTACGGACTATATTAAGGAAGCGCTGGCTAGTACAGATCGTATTTTTCCTAAACGTTGGGGAATTGATTTCTATCATACGTATAAGGATGATTTAAAACTGCTTGCGGAATTAGGCTTAAAAACATTTAGAACCTCAATCAATTGGGCAAGAATTTATCCGAATGGTGATGATGAAAAGCCTAATGAAGCTGGTTTAAAATTTTATGATGAGTTATTTGATGAAATCATAAAAAATGGAATGGAACCAATGATTACAATCTCTCATTATGAAATTCCGTTAAATCTTACTACTGCATATAAGGGCTGGTATTCAAGAGAAGTAATAGATTTTTTTGAGAAATATTGTAAGACTGTATTTGATCGATATGCAGGTAAAGTAAAATATTGGATTATTGTTAATCAGATTAATTTAATTGTTCATGAATCATTTAATCATTTAGGGATAGCTGCTGATCTGGTTGATGATTTGCTGTCAGCAAAATATCAAGGTGTGCATAATGAAATGGTTGCTTGCGCACGGGCTACAAAGTATGCTCATGAGCATTATCCTGACATGGAGATCGGTATGATGCTTTGCGGCGGCCCGGCTTATCCCGCTACCTGCAAGCCTGAAGATGTGTTGGCTGCACAAAAGCATAATCAAATGGAATATTTCTTCTCTGATGTATTGATGAGAGGTCTTTATCCAGGATATGCTCTGCGTTATTTTGAGGATCATGATATTCATGTTGAATTTGGTGAACATGATGAAGAAGATTTGAAAAATACATGTGATTTCTTCTCATTTTCTTATTATTATACAAGAATCTGCAGTAAAGAAAGCTATGAAAATGGTAATGAGGCTATTCGTAATATGGAATTACCGGCTAATCCTTGGGGTTGGACGATAGATCCAATCGGCTTGCGAATTCTTTTGAATGAATTTTATGACCGTTATCAGAAACCGATTTATATCACTGAAAATGGTGTAGGTTATTATGATAAACTTGAGAATGGTGAGATCCATGATCCATATCGTATTGAATACTATCGTGATCATATCACGCAGATGAAAGAAGCGATTAAAGATGGTGTAGATCTGCGTGGATATTATGCTTGGGGACCCATTGATATCGTATCATGTTCATCAAGTGAAATGAGTAAACGTTATGGTTTTATATATGTTGATTTGGACGATTATGGAAAGGGCAGCGGACAGCGTATCAAAAAGGATAGTTTTGCTTGGATGCAGAAAGTTATCCAATCTAACGGCGAAAGCCTGGATTAAATGAATCGATTTGCGAAAACTTGTCTGGCATTATTTGCGGCAGTTAATCTGACTGGCATAGGCGTTGCTTTGTTTATCCATGCGAATCTCGGTTCTGATACGGTGACTGTTTTTGTTGATGGTTTAAGTCGGCTGTTAGGCTGTTCACTTGGCTCGGCATCACGTATTTATAATAGCTTAATGTTGATAATTGCCTTGCTTGTTGCCCGCAAGCACATTGGCTGGTGTAGTGTTGTGTATGCACTTTCTGTTGGCTTTTTAATTGACTTTTATAGTGAATTATTGCTGCCGCTTAATATTATGGGCAGTATATTGCCAATCAAATTGCTATGGGTATTGGCAGGGCAGCTCTGCTTTGGGATAACTTATGCCTTATTGATACAATACCGTAACGGTATGAGTCAGGTAGATGCAATCACTTATTATCTCTGTGAAAAGCTTAAAGTAAAATTTGTAAAGATGCGCACGGCAATGGATATTATATTACTGGGGGCAGGTTGGCTGATGGGTGGTATTGTAGGTATCGGATCAGTCATCGCTATGGCTACTACGGGTATTTTTATTGATGCGGTTCTTAAAGTGATGAATTATAACTGTAAGACAGCAGTAACTGAATAATTTATGATTGTCAGTATTCTTCTTGGATACTGACTTTTATTTTGAAATGAAATATATTTCATAATTATCAGCAGTCCGACATAGAATATTCTGGCTGCTGATTTGAATGTTTTGCATTTCTAAATATTTTCTTAAGAAAACATTAAATTAACCTAATATTTTCTAACAGTTTTGTTATAATGAGCTTTTCACATTGACTTAATCACAGAAGCTATCTATAATGTATGACAGGGTGTCATATACGACGCCAAGGAGAATCTGAAATGAAAGAAATATGGAAAAAACATAAGAAATTGATAGTAATTGCTGTTGTGGCAGTAGTGGTTGTTGCTTTCTTTTTTAATCCCTTTAAAGGATCAGGCAATAGCGATCTGATGGTACAGACAACGGTACTGGCTAAGCAGGATCTTTCTAAGACTGTAGAGGTTACGGGACTTGTAGAGAGTGCTGATTCGATGAAGGTTACTTCTTCATTAGCCGCTTATGAAATGCAGACAATTAATGTCAAAGCCGGTGATAAGGTTGAAGCGGGTCAGGTACTGGGAACCGTTGATGTTGAAGATCTTTTGCTTGATGTGCAGAAGGCTGAAGCTTCATTGAATATTAATGATCAGACAACGGGTCTGAATTTAAATTCAACTCAACAGGAATATGAAGATTTTAAGGCTGATCTTGAGAATAACATGAACAGCTCAATTAATAATGCGCAGACAAATGTGGACAACGCGCTGACAACGCTGAATGACGCGAAGAAAGCCTATAATGAAGCGCTGGAGGATATGGATCAGGGCGAAAACGAGACAATCAAAAAGGCTCAGAAGGCTGTGGATAATGCGAGAAAAGCGTATCGTGATGCGTCAGATGCTTATGATAGCTATAATCCAGATGCGTTGGAAAGCCTTATTAATTCAAGAATTGAAGCATTAACTTTAGAATGTACAGATCCTAGTACAGGTAAAGTAAGTTTAGCGATTTGTCCGTCATATAATAGTGAACTTATTAAAATTCAGTCTCAAGGTGCCTCATCTGGCTCAAGTGAATCATCACTTAAGTCAGCAAGCGATTCTGCTTATGACGCTTACAAAGAGGCCAAGGACGCCTTAGCTGATGCTGTCAAAGCTGCAGACAAGCAGCTGGAATCTTACCTAGACGCAGTTGACAAGGCACAGACAGCTTATGACAATGCTGAAAAGAATCTGACGATTGCGAAACGCAACGCTCAGCAGCAGTTAAAAACTTATGAGGATTCACTGACAAAGACACAGTTATCAGCCAGTGATCCATCAAGACAGATCGAACTGCAGAAGTTAAAGAAACAATTAAACGAAGCTGAAATCACCGCGCCAATCTCTGGTACCGTGACAGCTGTAAATGTAGAAGTAGGCGATAAGGCAAGCGGTGTGCTGTTTGTCATTGAAAATGCTGATGCGTTAAAAATCAACACAGCCATCAAGGAATATGATTTAATGAGTGTTCAAAATGGTATGAAAGCAATTATTTCTGCCGATGCAATTCCGAATGAAAAATACAATGGTAAAGTCAGCTTCATTGCGCCAGCGGCTAAAAAGGCTGCCGATGGTTCAACTAAATCTGGTTCTTCATCCGTTGAATTTGAAAGTGAAATTGATGTTACTGATACTAAAACAGATTTGCGTATCGGTATGAATGCTAAAGTAAATATCATTGTTGAAGAGAAAAAAGGTGCTTTGGCAGTTCCTTATGATGCAGTAATTACAGATGTAGACGGTACATCTTATATCTATGTTGCACAACAGGATGGTAATAAATACACAGCTAAAAAAGTAATCGTTACGATTGGCATGGAAACTGACTTCCTGCTTGAAGTTATCAGTGACGAATTACAAGAAGGAGATATTGTCATCACTTCACCGCAGGGAGTAAGTGAAGGGGCAACCGTTCTGCTGGGGTAAACCATGGAGAAAAAAGTAATATTTGAGATGAAGGATATTGTCAAAACCTTCTATCAGGGGACGGAAAATGAACTTGAAGTGCTCCATGGAATTTCGCTTACCGTCCACGAAGGGGAGTTTGTATCAATTGTCGGACCTTCCGGGTCAGGTAAAAGTACCTTGATGAATATCATTGGTGCACTGGATCGTCAGACAAGCGGACAATATATACTTGATGGAGTTTCTATGGATGATGTTGATGACAACAAGCTTTCGCATTTCAGAAATCAGAAAATTGGTTTCGTTTTCCAAACCTTTAATCTGATTCCAAGAACCAGCGCTTTGAAAAATGTTGAAATGCCGATGATGTACGCGGGCGTACCGCACAGGGAAAGAACACAGAAAGCGAAGGATCTGCTGAAGCTTGTTGAAATGGAAGACCGCATGGGGCATATGCCTAATGAGTTATCAGGCGGTCAGAAGCAGCGTGTTGCGATTGCCCGTTCTATGGCAAACGATCCTGCAATTATCTTAGCCGATGAACCGACAGGTGCTTTGGATACATATACCGGGCATTTAGTTATGAATTTATTTCATCAGCTGCATAAGGAACAAGGCAAAACCATTGTTCTGATAACCCATAATCCTGAGCTGGCAGCTGAGACGGAACGGATCTTAACGATTCGCGATGGTCTTATTGTCAGCGATCAGAGAAAAGAGGGTGACGTATGGATTTAATGGAAAGCATAACACTGGCATTCAGCGGCTTAAAAGCAAATAAAATGCGTGCCCTGCTGACAATGCTGGGTATTATTATCGGTATATCTTCAGTTATTGCTATTGTTACGGTCGGCGATTCAATGCGTTCGGCGATGACTTCTTCAATGGCTGATTTGGGAGCTAAAAATCTGATGATCGGCTTATCTTATCGTTACGATGAATCAGGAAATACAGTGGCGCCCAATAACTATGAAATAACTGACAGCGATGTTATCAGCTATGAGATGATTAATGCTTATAAAGAACGTTTTGACGGCGATTTACTAGGTGTTTCAATGACTGAATCATTAGGCAGCGGTAAAGCGCAGGATGGCCGGCTTTATGCCAACGTCAGCTTAAGTGGTGTCAGTGCTGACTATGCGGAAGCGAATTCTATCGAAATGATTAAAGGCCGCTTCTTGAATCAGCGTGATATTAATTCAATGAAGAATTTAATCGTTGTATCAAATAAGTTTGTGAATAATATGTTTGCGCCAGGTGTTGATCCAATCGGTAAAGAGGTTCAGATTCACCGCAGTAATGAAATTAATACTTATACGATTGTCGGTGTCTACGAATATAAACAGAATGCAATGATGTATTCTATGGCATCGGAAAAAGACATGAGCACCGATGCTTATATTCCGGTTTCTACCGCGCAGCGTATTAATAATTCTAATGGTTTCTATCAGATTACAGCTAC
>OGJC01000609.1_pt1 | contig 28431 bp, 20 predicted proteins | sample 1571941 | NCBI WGS metagenome assembly OGJC01 (sample SAMEA2582100, study PRJEB24529) | metagenome | biome: Human gut stool | place: China | collected 2011 | reverse complement strand
AGAATAGAAGTTTCCTAAACTTTAGATAGGGGTTCGATTCCCCTCGGGGCTACTACAAAGAATCTATAGGAAGTTGTGTTGGATGCTTTCATGCTGTATCGAGTTTTAAGTTTTACAATGGCTTCTTTTAAGATGAACGTCTTATAGCTTCTATTTGTTTTAATAATCAATAGAAAAAGCCTCCTCCGAACTTCGGAAGAGGCTTTTTCTATTTTTGGAATATTTTATTCTCCCGCAGTTGTTGCTACAGTCTTTTTGTTCTTCATAAAGTTGTATGCAATCGGAGATGCAATAAACAGTGAAGATAAAGTACCGATTACAACACCGAGAATCATCGCGAATGCAAAGCTGCGGATAGAGTCACCACCGAGGATGAAGATACACAACAATACGATCAATGTACTCAATGAAGTATTGATGGTACGAGCCAGTGTAGTGTTCAGAGAGTCATTGAATAACTGACGCTTGTCACGTTTCGGATACAATCCGAAGAACTCACGTACACGGTCGAAGATTACCACCTTATCATTAATAGAGTAACCGATAGCCGTCAGGATAGCACCGATAAAGGTCTGGTCGATTTCCAGTGAGAATGGCAGGATACCCCAGAATAATGAATAAGCACCGATAATCATGATTGTGTCACAAGTCAATGCTGCAATAGAACCAATACTGTATGCAATGTTACGGAAACGAATCAAGATATACAAACCGATGGCAATCAACGCCAGAACGACTGACCAGATAGCACCGGTCTTGATATCGTCTGCGATACTCGGCCCTACTTTCTGTGAGCTTACAATGCTGCCGCCTGTGTGGTTATCACGGTCGATGAAAGTTGCTAGATCAATGTTCTGAGTCAACAACGGTTTCAGTGTTTCATATAAATATGATTCGATTTCCGAGTCAACATTATTGCCTCCGTCTTCGATACGGTAGTTGGTACTGATGCGAACCGTTTTCTTATCTGTTCCGATGGCGATAACGCTAACGTTCGCATCACCGAACTTGCTTGAGATCAGCTCGCGCACCTGTTCCGGTTCTACCGGGTTTTCAAACTGTACCTTGAAGTTACGTCCACCGGTGAAGTCGATACTTTGACTTAGCCCGCGGATAGCGAACGAACCGATACAAACGATGATAACTGCACTGACGATAATAAGGGATTTTTTGTTTGTTCCCATAAAATCGAAGTGTGTATTGGCCATCAGGTTCTTTGAAATCTTAGTGGTAAATGTCAGGTTCTGCCATTTATCTTTACTCAAGAAATGTTCGTAAACCAGACGAGTCATGAACACTGCGGTAAAGAACGATACGAGGATACCGATAATCAAAGTCGTTGCAAAACCACGGATAGGTCCTGTACCGAAATTGAACAGAATGATACCTGTAATAATAGATGTCAAGTTAGAGTCAAAGATAGCGGAGAAGGCATTAGAATAACCGTCAGCCAATGCTTTCTTCACTCCCTTGCCTGCACGAAGTTCTTCTTTAGTACGTTCATAAATCAATACGTTCGCATCCACTGCCATACCCAGCGACAATACCATACCGGCAATACCGGACATCGTCAATGCAGCCTGGAAAGAAGAAAGGATACCTAATGTGAAGAAGAAGTTCAGGAACAAAGCACCGTTGGCAACCATACCCGGGATGAAGCCATACATAGAGCACATATAGATCATCAACAGGATCAAAGCTACAACGAATGAGAAAATACCGGCATTGATAGATTCCTGACCCAACGACGGACCAACGATATCTTCCTGTACGATGTGAGCCGGAGCCGGCATCTTACCTGATTTCAATACGTTTGCTAAGTCTTTTGCTTGTTCAGGAGTAAAATGACCTGTAATCTGTGAACGTCCGCCTGTAATTTCTGAATTTACGTTTGGTGCAGAATATACATAATTATCAAGAACAATAGCAATAGAACGACCGATATTCTGTTTTGTCAGCTGAGCCCAACGGCGTGCACCGTCAGAGTTCATTGTCATACTTACAGCCGGTTTGCTGTATTGGTCAAATTCGTCTTTAGCGTCTGTTACTACATCGCCTTCCAACGGAGCTTTACCGTTACGTTCGGTAGACTTGATCGCGTATAATTCGAATGTTTGTCCTTTTTTGTCGAACTCAGAAGGAGAAACGCCCCATTTCAGGCGAAGGTCTTTCGGAAGTTCTGCCTTGATTTCCGGCATAGCCAGATACTTGTTGATATCAGCAGTATCTTTATAGTTTGCATAACCGATAACAGGACCTTGTCCGCTTGAATTCAATTGAAGCATAGACAACAGAGGATATTGTTTCTTGAGCTCTTCCATGTTTACAGAAGGCTTTTCAGAGGCTGTTGTGTCACCTTTCAGTGCAGCGGCAAGGCTATCGGCAGCACTTACAGCTTTTGTCTCCACCGGAGTAGCTTCAGTAAGAACGGCAGTCTCTATTGTATCTCCATCAGTTGTTGTTTCTTCAGCTAAGATAGCACGCAATTTGGCGTCAGCAGACTGCATGGAAGGAAGAACTTCCTTGGCTGTATAAGTTTCCCAGAATTCCAGGTTAGCAGAACCTTGGAGAAGTTTTCTCACACGTTCCGGTTCTTTGATACCCGGCAGCTCCACCATGATACGTCCCATTTTGTCTTCCAGACTTTGGATATTCGGCTGAACAACACCGAAGCGGTCGATACGGGTACGAAGTACATTGTATGAGTTCTCAACGGCTGCTTTTACTTCTGCTCTCAATACTTTTTCAACTTCAGTGTCTGTTGATTTTTGGTTAACCTTGTCTTTCAACTGTTGTGTTGCGAAGAGTTCGGAAAGTTTCGCTTCCGGAGCAGCTTTGTGGTATTCTCTGATGAACAGGGTAATGATATCATCCTGACTGTTGATTGCCTGCTTTGCTGCTTCTGCCAATGCATTGTTGAAAGCTTCGTCCGGCTTGTTGTCAGCCAGTGCTTTGATAACATCAGGTACAGAAACTTCAAGGATAACGTTCATACCACCCTTCAGGTCCAAACCTAAACTAATCTCCATCTCACGACATTGTTTCAGCGTCCAGTTACCCAGCCAGACTTTCTCGTTGGAGAGAGAGTCGAGGTAGTCTTGTTCTACTTTCGGGTCGCCGTTCGCAATTTCTTTCGCCTTGTTGGTATAGTGGCGTGTTACGAAGGAGAAGGAGAGGTAGAACACGCATACCAGCGTGAGTAATACCGCAAAAACCTTTACAAATCCTTTGTTTTGCATTTTACTTTTAATTTATGATGATTACTTTTTTAATTTAATATTCAGTTAAATTCTGTCGTATACAAGTTCTTTTTGCCGCATACAAGGCTGCAAATATAGTTTTTTTTTCACATTTATATGTAACAAGCCCTCAAATATTTGATGTTTAAGGGCTTTTTTGCAGAATTATTTCATTCCCCTGTTTTTCAATAATGGTTCCAAGCTAGGCTCTGTTCCTCGGAAATTTTTATAAAGCACCATCGGGTCTTCACTGTCTCCTTTTTCCAAAACATTGTGGCGGAACAGATCTGCGGTGGTTTTATCAAAAACTCCGTGTTCTTTGAAAGCTTCAAAAGCATCGTTATCCAATACGTTGGCCCACAGATAACTGTAATATCCGGCAGCGTACCCACCGATGATATGATTGAAGTAAGTAACGCGGTAACGTGGCGCTATCTCAGGGATCAGATTGAGTTTGTCCATCGCTTCTTTCTCGAATGAAAGTATATCCATATTATTTACATCTGTTATTGTGTGCAGGTTCATGTCGAGGATAGCGGCTGCCAGCAATTCGGTAGTCATGAATCCTTGATTGAAAGTCTTCTGTTGCAGTATCTTTTCGATGATTTCATCGGGGATTACTTCTCCGGTCTGATAATGTTTGGCATACATTTTCAGTACTTCTGGTTCGGTAGCCCAATGTTCGTTGATTTGAGAAGGGAGTTCTACAAAGTCACGTACTACGTTTGTGCCGGATGTTCCCTTGTATTCACATTTTGTCAGTAAGCCGTGTAGGGCATGTCCAAATTCGTGGAACAAGGTTTCCACTTCATCCATTGTCAATAGTGATGGAGTATCGCCTACCGGTTTGGTGAAACTGCAAACGTTGCACACTAACGGACGGGTTGCTCCTTGTTGCTCACGGTAATTACTCATCCAGGCACCTCCGCTTTTTCCGGCACGCGGGAAATAGTCCACATAGAAAATACCGAGTTGAGAACCGTCAGTGTCTTTCACTTCAAACACCTCAACATCCGGATGATAGGTCGGAATTCCTTTCTGCTTGTTGAAAGTGATACCATATAACTTGTTGGCTACGGCAAAAGCACCTTCACGTACATTTTCCAATTTAAAATAGGGCTTTGTCTCCTCTTCGGACAGATTATATTTCTCTTTTCGTAGCTTTTCGGTATAGTACCACCAGTCCCATGCCTCCAACTTTTCGCCTTTACCTTCCTTGTCCATCAGCTTTTGAAGCTCGGCGGCCTCTTCTTTGGCTTTAGGCAGTGCATAGCTCCAAAGATTGTTCAAAAGGTCCATTACGTTCGTCGCGTTTTTAGCCATCGTCTCATCCAGCACGAAATTTGCGTAACAGTCGAAACCTAACAATTTTGCTTTTTCCAAACGGAGAGAAACGATTTTGCGGATGTTCTCTTTGTTGTCGTTCTCATTGTTATTATTTCCCCGATTGATATACGCTTTGTATATTTGTTCCCGAAGCGGACGATTCTCGGCATATTGCAGGAATGGCAGACGGCTGGCGTTATGCAGAGTAAATAACCATTTGCCCGGTTGTCCGGCGGCTTTTGCTTCTTCAGCTGCACTTTGACGGAACCATTCGGGCAATCCTGCTAAGTCCTCTTCTTTCTCGACGAAGAGCTGGTACGCATTATTCTCGTTCAGTACATTATTGCCGAATGTGATACCAAGTGTGGACAGCTCTTTGTTTATTTCACGCAAACGTGCTTGTTTTTCTGCGCTAAGATTGGCACCTGAACGGACAAACTGTTTGTAGGTCTTGTCCAGCAGGCGTTTCTGCTCTGTGGTCAGATTCAGGGAATCTTTTTGTTGGTAGACATCGTTTACACGCTTGAAAAGTTTCTCATTCAAGGATATATTGTCTTCATGTTCCGAAAGAACCGGAGCTAGCTTGATGGATAGTGCAGTTAATGAGTCGGTTGTTTCAGCATCTGTCATATTGAAGAAAATAGCGCTTACCCGATCCAGGATTGGTGCACTGTTATCCAATGCCACGATGGTATTTTCGAATGTAGGGATTTCCGGACTTTCGATGATAGCTTCGATGTTTTGATTTTGCTCCTCGATACCTTTCAGGAAGGCAGGCTCATAATGTTCCAATTTGATTTTGTCAAAGGAAGGAACGCCATACTCGGTTTGGAACTCTGCAAAGAAAGGATTACTTTCTGTTTTTGTAGCACAGGAGTACATCATACAACTTACTGCTAAAAGGGTTAATGTCTTTTTAATCATCATTATGTGTTTTATAATATAGAATTCTCCGTTTTTATCGTTTGCTGATATAACACCAAATCGGATAGTGGTCCGAAGCCTTAATAGAACGGTCTACAGTACAATTATAGGCTTTCAGGTCAGGACTAATCAGGATATTGTCGATTCGGAAGTAGAACTTGTTCTGGTTATAGGAGATTCCCAATCCTTTACCGGACTGTGTGAAAGCGTCATCCAGTTCTTGAGTGAGAACCCGGTGGGTATACGAAATAGAACCGTCGTTGAAATCTCCACATACAATCATTGTAGGATAATGGTTTTCTGTAATGATTCTCGCTACGGAATCTGCTTGGGAGGCACGGATAGCCGATGCTTCCCCTAGTTTTCGAATTAGTTGTCGGAGCCCGGTCTTTACTTTTTTAGCATTCGGATCTTTTATCATATCTTCATAGATCCCTCTGTCTTCTTTGGTGAGTTTGTTGGATTCCAAGTGATTGTTGATTAATGTAATAGTGTCATTATTTACATTCAGCACATATTTCATAGAGCCGTTATAATCACTTTTATACTCAATAAGTTGTGACGAGAGTATCGGGAATCTGGAGAAACAGGCAAGCTGCACATCTCCTTTCCTTTGTTGGCGAATGGATTGATAGGGATACGCTTTCAACGCTTTCTTTACATCCTGCTCCGTTACGAACTTTTTATTGCTGGCTGTGTTGTATTCTTGCAGACAGATAATGTCTGCATTACTGTTTTTCAGATAAGATAAAATCGGATTCTTCCCATCTTTCTTCTTCAGATTACTAAAGCTCATTACATTGTAAGACAGAACTTTGATACTTCCTTCCGGTATTGTCCGGGTAGTAGAGTTGAAAGGAATATAAGTCCGTATTTGCGGAAAGCAAATCAGAAAACCGATGACGGGTAGTAGTGCATATCTGTAATTGACAAATGCCCAAAGAAACAGGAAAAATAGATTGATAATCAGGAATATTGGAAATGCGAGTCCGAAACAGGAAACTAACGGATTGACTTTGGGGCTGAGATAGGGGCTATAAGCGCTTAATATCAGCGTTCCCACGAAGAATGCGTTGATAGCCAGTATCAGATATGCGACAATTTTGCCAATATGTTCCATTCTTTTATCTTTTGCTTGCGTCGAACAAGCTTTTCTTTTCTTCTGTCGTCAGACTGTCGTAACCGGATTTTTTCAACTTTTCCAGAATACGGTCCACTTCGTCAGATTGTGCTTTTTTATAGGCATTATAATCATAATCTTTCCGTCGTTCGGTAGCATTACTGCCATAGTGTACTTTCATTTTAGGTTTGCGTTCCCATGTTTTCTTTTGGAAAAGAGAGATGAAACCATCCAGAACCCAGTTAATCCAGGAAGTTAAGTCAGTCCCTTTGCTTAGACTGGCTGCAAACCAGAGCCCGGCAAGAGCGCCTCCTAGATGGGCAATGTGTCCTCCGGCATTACTTGAGGTAATAGACAGTACATCAATTCCGATAACGACCAGTGCGAGATATTTGAGACGGACAGCACCGAAAAGAAAAAGTTGCACCCTATAGTTGGGTTCACGATAGGCCGTAGCCGCTACGATAGCCAGTACGGAAGCGGAAGCCCCGACTAACGTTGCTCCGGTCACTTGTGAGCTGAATAAAGGAAATACGTTGTAGGCGACCATATAAAGCAAACCTCCGCAGATACCTCCCAATATATATAGCCCTCTTAAATGCTTTGCCGAGAAAAAATAAAGAAATAAACTCCCGAACCAGTATAGCCAAAGCATATTGAATAGAATGTGCAGAATACCGGCATGCATAAACATATAGGTAAACAACGACCACGGTTGATGGATAAACCCGACAAGAGAGGCCGGTAAAGCGAATATGTTGAATATATCGAGAGTGTTGACTTCAAACAGTCGTAGAAAAACATGAATCAATGTGCCGATCACAAAGATACCGACATTGATATAAATCAGTTGGATAAAAATGTTTCCTCTTCTGAATGTTTCCTTCAAATCAGCTATAATATGTCCCATTGTTATTACTTTTTTTTCTCCAATACAAAATCAGTATCAGTCCGAACAGCATTCCGCCTAAATGGGCGAAGTGGGCGACGTTGTCTCCTATGTTGTTGGCAAGTCCTGACCATAACTCAATTGCGGCATATCCGATTACGAAAAATTTGGCTTTGATCGGAAAAGGTAGCGGGAAGATAAACAACCGATTGTCGGGAAACAGCATACCGAATGCCAGCAATATGGCATAGACAGCTCCTGAAGCACCTACGGTAGTCATCATGTTCAGATACTCTTCCATGGGAATAATACCGGTACCTATATTTACTTGTGAGTATTGGCTGAGTTCTGTTGCATATTGAATATATTGTACTCCTTCTTGGATAACTCCCGCACCGATACCACAAAGGATATAATAGAACAGAAAACGTCTGGGTCCCCATGTTTGTTCGAGAATCGGACCGAACATGAAAACGGCGAACATATTAAAGAAAATATGGCTGAATCCGCCATGCATAAACATATAAGTGATAAGCTGTGCCGGATTGAAGTCACTTGCGAGGAAAAAATGTAATCCCAGATAATTAGTCAGATCTACTCCATAGCGTTGTGCTACGAATGTACCGAAAAACATTAGTACATTGATAATTATCAGGTTTTTAGTTACAGTTGGCATCATTTTTTTATTCTGAATATTATGATAATAGATGCAAAAGTACGAATAAATTCTGTTTTAAAGCATGAAAAGTGCTTCCTATTAGCTCTTTTTCAATAATTTGCTGCGTTTTTTTTATGTTTTTATTTGATATGTTGTTTTGTTCGGCTATATTTGTAGAATTAATCCATTGTGGGAGAATCTTTTGTGTAACATATATATTAATTAATCATTTTACGTATTATGAATAAGTCTGATCTTATTAATGCAATGGCTGCCGAAGCTCAAATGAGCAAAGCCGATGCAAAAAAGGCACTTGATGCTTTTGTCACTTCAGTTACTAATGCCATGAAAGCCGGTGAGAAAGTATCTCTCGTTGGTTTTGGTACTTTCTCTGTAAGCGAAAGAGCTGAAAGAACAGGTATTAACCCTTCTACAAAAGCAACTATTACTATTCCCGCTAAGAAAGTAGCTAAATTTAAAGCCGGTGCTGAATTATCTGCAGCTATTGAATAAGATAGATAGTTGAAAGAATTTAATTTAGGAGAGGAGGCGTGAAACGTCTCCTTTTTTTGTATCTTTGCGCCCAAGAAACAACTTGATTATGAAGATAGAAGATAAACTTGTAGCGTCCGTCATCAACGGACTCAAAGCACTCTACGGTCAGGAAGTCCCTGAAAAGATGGTGCAGTTGCAAAAAACGAAGAAAGAGTTTGAAGGACATCTGACTTTGGTCGTGTTCCCTTTCCTGAAAATGTCAAGAAAAGGACCGGAGCAGACAGCCCAGGAAATCGGTGAGTATCTGAAAGCCAACGAACCGGCTGTAGCTGCTTTTAATGTGATAAAAGGGTTCTTGAACCTGACTATTGCGTCGGCTACCTGGATTGAACTGCTCAATGAGATTCAGGCTGACGAGCAATATGGGCTGGTAAAAGCTACCGAAACTTCTCCGTTGGTAATGATCGAGTATTCTTCTCCGAATACAAACAAACCGCTTCACTTGGGACATGTGCGCAATAACCTTTTAGGTAACGCATTGGCTAACATTGTGGCTGCCAACGGCAACAAGGTAGTAAAGACTAATATCGTAAACGACCGTGGTATCCATATCTGTAAATCCATGTTGGCATGGAAGAAATACGGAAACGGTGAAACACCTGAGACTTCGGGCAAGAAGGGCGATCATCTGGTGGGTGACTATTATGTATCTTTCGATAAGCATTATAAAGCCGAAGTGAAGGAACTGATGGCTCAATTTACAGCTCAGGGGATGAACGATGAAGAAGCGAAGGCGAAAGCCGAAGCGGAATCTCCGTTGATGCAGGAAGCCCGTGAGATGTTGGTGAAGTGGGAAGCCGGTGACCCGGAAGTACGCGGATTGTGGGAGATGATGAACAACTGGGTATATGCAGGATTTGATGAGACTTACAAGATGATGGGTGTCGGCTTCGACAAGATATATTATGAATCCAATACTTACCTCGAAGGAAAAGAGAAGGTGATGGAAGGGCTCGAGAAGGGTTTCTTCTTCAAGAAAGAAGATGGTTCCGTATGGGCGGACCTGACTGCCGAAGGATTGGATCACAAACTGCTTCTTCGTGGTGACGGAACCTCTGTCTACATGACACAGGATATTGGTACGGCCAAACTTCGTTTCGCTGATTATCCGATTGACAAGATGATTTACGTTGTGGGTAATGAGCAGAATTATCACTTCCAGGTACTTTCTATCTTGCTCGATAAATTGGGTTTTGAGTGGGGAAAGAGTCTGGTGCATTTCTCTTACGGAATGGTGGAATTGCCGGAAGGTAAGATGAAATCCCGTGAGGGTACAGTAGTGGATGCCGACGATTTGATGGAAGAGATGATCGCTACCGCTAAAGAAACCTCACAGGAACTTGGCAAGTTAGATGGCTTGACACAGGAAGAAGCGGATGATATCGCTCGTATTGTGGGGTTGGGTGCTTTGAAATACTTTATCCTCAAGGTTGATGCCCGTAAGAATATGACATTCAATCCGAAAGAATCCATTGATTTCAATGGTAATACAGGACCGTTCATACAATATACCTACGCGCGTATCCAATCGGTTCTGCGGAAAGCGGCCGAATCCGGTATTGTTGTTCCCGAACAAATCCCGGCAGGAATCGAATTGAGTGAAAAGGAAGAAGGACTGATTCAGATGGTAGCTGATTTTGCAGCCGTTGTGAAGCAAGCCGGTGAAGATTACAGCCCGTCTATTATTGCCAACTATACATACGATTTGGTGAAAGAATATAATCAGTTCTATCATGACTTCAGCATTTTACGTGAAGAGAATGAAGCGGTGAAAGTATTCCGTATCGCTCTTTCTGCCAATGTGGCTAAAGTCGTTCGTTTAGGAATGGGACTGCTGGGTATTGAAGTTCCTGCCAGAATGTAATATTCTCTTGAACAATATGTTATAAACGGAAAAAGGTGTTGCAATGATTATCAGAGCAACACCTTTTTTCCGTTTATTTTTTCTTTGGAGCCGTTTTCCTTTTCTTGGTTGTACCAGGTTCTTTTTCGTTCTGTACCTTGATTAGTTCCAAGCAACTCTTCAATGTCAAATCCTGTGGAACAATATCTTTGGGAATCTTATAGTTGGAACCTTTGTAAGTGATATAAGGTCCGTAACGTCCGTTCAGAATTTCAAGTTCCGGTTCTTCTTCAAACTTCTTGAGGTGACGTTCCATCTCCTTCTGGCGTTTTTCCAGAATTAGTTGCTCCGCTTCTTCCAAAGTGATGGTCATCGGATCGGCAGCTTTCGGCAGAGATACATATACCTTGTTATGTAAAACATAAGGACCGAAACGCCCCACACCCACACTTACTGTTTTTCCTTCGTATTCGCCTAATGTACGGGGTAATTTGAACAATTCCAGTGCCTCTTCCAATGTGATGGTTTCCATAGATTGCCCTTTCTTCATTTGTGCAAAGCGAGGCTTTTCTTCATCATCTGCCGTGCCGATCTGTGCGACAGGACCGAAACGTCCAATCTTAACTGAAACAGGTTTGCCACTTACCGGATCTTCTCCCAATATGCGTTCTCCTACCTTATGTTCAGTCTTGATAGCCAGAGTGTTTTCTACAGACGGGTGGAACTTATCATAAAACGTTTTCATGATGGAAGTCCATTGCGCTTCTCCTTCTGCAATTTCGTCAAATTCCTTTTCTACACTGGCTGTGAAGTTGTAATCCAGAATGTTCGGGAAATATTCAGTGAGGAAATCATTGACTACGATACCTGTGTCCGTAGGAAATAATTTCGCTTTTTCCGCACCGGTTATTTCAGTATGATTTTCGTCTTTAATCTGATTTTCTCTCAGGGTTAATACGTTGAACAGGCGTTCTTCCCCATCTTTGTTTCCTTTCTCTACATATTCGCGTTGTTGGATAGTGGAAATTGTCGGAGCGTACGTAGACGGACGTCCGATACCCAATTCTTCCAGTTTGCGCACAAGACTTGCTTCCGTGTAGCGTGGCGGGCGTTGAGTGAACCGTTCGGTTGCGATGATAGGGCCGTATTCCAGTCGCTGGCCTTTTTTCAAAGGAGGTAATAAGCGGCTTTCATCTTCCTGTTCATTGTCATCATCGTAGGACTCACGGTATACATGCAGGAATCCGTCGAACTTGATCACTTCGCCGGTAGCTGTGAATACATCTTTGTTACCGCTTATGCTGATTGTAGCAGTTGTCTTTTCCAGCTCCGCGTCTGCCATCTGGGAAGCGATGGTGCGTTTCCATATCAAGTCGTACAATTTCTTTTCCTGCGCTGACCCTTCGATGGATTGGTTTTCCATATAGGTGGGGCGGATAGCCTCATGAGCTTCCTGTGCACCTTTGGTCTTTGTCTCGAAGTGACGGGGATGTACGTAGTTTTCTCCCATCATTTTAGTGATAGCCTCTTTGCTTCCTATTGTTGCAAAATCCGAGAGGTTGACAGAGTCCGTACGCATATAAGTGATAAATCCCGATTCGTACAGGCGTTGTGCAAGCATCATGGTCTGCGCAACGGTATATCCTAATTTACGTGCAGCTTCCTGTTGCAACGTAGAAGTGGTGAACGGTGCAGGAGGTGTTTTCTTTACCGGACGGGTAGTTATATCTTCGATTGTAAAAGTGGCTCCCTGACAAGCTTCGAGGAAAGCTCTTGCTTCTTCTTTCGTCTTGATGCGACGTGTCAGTTCCGCTTTCATCTCCACCGACTTGCCATCTGTGTCCGGAACGAGGAATATGGCGGTGACGCGATAAGCGGCTTCTGTCTTGAAGGCATGTATTTCACGTTCACGCTCTACAATCAGACGAACAGCAACCGACTGAACACGTCCGGCAGAGAGGGCCGGTTTTACTTTTCTCCAGAGTACAGGTGAAAGTTCGAAACCTACGATACGGTCCAGAATCCGTCGTGCCTGCTGTGCATTTACGAGGTTGAGATCAATATCGCGTGGTCGTTCGATCGCTTTTAAGATTGCGCTCTTTGTAATTTCATGAAATACGATTCGTTTGGTGTTTTCAGGTTTTAGTTTTAAGACTTCGTACAGATGCCAGGCAATAGCCTCCCCCTCGCGGTCCTCATCGGATGCGAGCCATACGGTTTCTGCGCTTTTTGCTTCTGCTTTCAGTGTACTAACCAGAGCCTTTTTGTCTGCCGGAATTTCGTAGTCGGGTTTGAAGTCCTTCTTTACGTCAATGCTGAATTCTTTTTTCTTCAGATCGCGTATATGTCCATAACTTGAAAGGACCTTGAAATCTTTCCCAAGAAACTTCTCGATCGTTTTTGCTTTTGCCGGAGACTCGACAATGACAAGGTTTTTCTGCATAATTCTTTCTTTTAGAATGGCTTGTACCATAATATTTGGGGACAAAAGTAAAAAAAAAGATTCTCCTTACCTTATATTATAAGGAGAATTTAATAAAATCTTAAGATTTAGCTTAGAGAGAGAATGCTTGCCGACTTATTTTGTTGCGGATGAGGGGGCTTCTTTTATTTTTTTGAGAAACTCTGTCGGTAACATTCTAAATTGCTTCTGAAAACATTTGGCAAAGTAGGAAGAAGAGCTGAACCCGACGAGGAATCCTATTTCGGTAACCCGATATTCTCCCTCCACCATCATTTTGCAGGCTTTCTTTAGTCGGGTGACCTTGATGAAATCATTGGGAGTCATGCCAATAATGCCTTTGATTTTACTTTCCGTACATTCATTAATTGGACGAGTGAGCGTGTCATGTGAAGCCCGATACCAATGCCCAGTTTATTTATTTCACTGTTGTTCTTAACCTGATAGAATGCGTCGAATATTTTAGTCTTTTCTTGATCGGTGATGCCTATACCGTCATCGGTTACGGTGACTACTATCTCGGAATCCTTTTCTGTAGTTGTAATACGAATCGTGCTTTTGGCATATTTCAAGGCATTGCTTAGTAGATTGCTGATAATCTTGGTAAAAGCTTCTGTTTCATCATTATATCTACAAAGTCCTTGCCCATAAGTTCCCACCCATAGTCGTTTCTTGTTGTCGATAGCTAGCGTGGTGATTACATTCTTTGTTAGTGAATTCGGATGATCCGAACGTTGATAAGATGTTATCTTTTGGGTTCTGACATTGTATGAATATAATCCACTGATGCTTGTTCCTATCCATATTCTTCCGAAGTAATCTTCAATGCTATCCGATATTTTGCCTGTAAAAGAACCGATTCTGATGAAATTGTTTTTTTCGGGGTTATAGTAACAGAATCCTGCAGAGGTGCCCACGTAAATACATCCATTACTGGCTTTATATAGAGTGAATACGCTGTGCATTCACCACGAATGAATGTAAGCACAGGATTTGTATGGCTATCGAAAGAAATACTTTTTGCATGGGGATTCGTTTTATCTGTATTGGTTTTCATTAGTATAGGACAATATTAGGAAGAATAAGTTGCATAAACAAATGATAGGCAATCTTTTTGGCGGTGGAACAAAACTTTTGAAAACGAACAAAAAAATCGTTCAAATCTTGGATAATTACTGGTGAATATGTTTATGCTCTTTGGAATAATTTATCGGATGAAATTAAATCTCGGTTAGTATAGATTAGTATCTGTATATTCTATGTACATTTGTCTCGTTAGTATGTTTGTTTTCGTTTGACTTAAGTTAAACGAAAGAATGACTTAAGTTGAACTATCGCTTGAGTTAAGTCAAACGAAAATAGAAATGTACTTTAGAAAATAAATCTATGGGAGGGAAGATGTTTATCTCTCCTAATAAAGAACTAATCAATAATGAGTGTAAATTATGATCTTTATGAAACTCCCGACCTTGCTAAAAGCGGAGAAGAACAGCCTTTGCATGCACGTGTAGTGTTGAAGGGAAGTTATACAGCCGAAGAATTTGTAGAACAAGTGACTGCGCTTCAGCATATGCCCCATGCGCAGGTGGTGGGTATCATAGAGGCTATATCAAAAGAATTGAGGCATTTGCTTTTAAAAGGATTCTCTGTTGAATTAGGGGATATCGGTTATTTTAGCCTTTCGTTGAGTGTTGACAAGAAGGTGAAGGAGGCAAAAGAATTGCGTTCGCCGTCTATATCTCTGAAAGATATTAATTTTCGTGTGAATCGCCAATTTAAGAAGGATATTGAGAGTGGTCTTGAATTACGGCGTTATCATTCACCCTTTCGTGTGAAAAATCCGTTGCCAGAGGAAAAGTGCCTGCAACGGTTAGAAAGGTTTCTAAAAGAGCACCCATGCATTAATCGGCAGGATTATGCCCTGCTCGTTGGAAAAACGAAAACACAGGCATTGCAGGATATTAATGCTTTCATCGAACAAGGTGTTTTGAAGAAGTATGGAGTGGGGCGTTCGGTAGTATATATAAAGGTATAGTAAATCATTTTATTGGATATATATACTTGATATTAAACATTTTCTGCTTACCTTTGTTTGCATGAAAAAAGATAACGAGAAAGGAGACGAGTCTATGGCAAGTAATTATATTCGTTTCGATTGGGCTATGAAGCGCTTATTGCGTAATAAAGCCAATTTTGCAGTTCTTGAGGGCTTTTTGACAACACTTCTCAATGAAAAAATTGTTATTCAGAAGTTGTTGGAAAGCGAAAGCAATCAAGAGGACGAGTTTGACAAGTATAATCGGGTAGATATGCTTGCCGAAAACTCTAAGGGAGAGCTTATTCTGATCGAAGTTCAGAATAATAATGAGTATGCTTATTTTCAACGTATGCTGTTCGGCACTTCCAAGTTGGTGACCGAATACATTAATCGTGGAGAAGGCTATGATAAAGTACGTAAAATATATAGTATCAATATTGTCTATTTTTCATTAGGTAGCGGAAAGGATACGGTTTATCACGGAAAAACGGAGTTCAGAGGTATTCATCAGAATGATGTGCTGGAGTTGACTCCTTTTCAGAGACAAACGTTCAAGGTAGATGCTGTGAGCCAACTTTATCCGGAATATTATATATTGAAAGTGAATGATTTCAATCAGGTAGCCAAGAGCCCGTTGGAAGAGTGGATATGTTATTTGAATACAGGTGATATCCCTGACAGCGCCACAGCACCGGGACTGGAGGAGGCCCGCGAGCGATTGAAACTTGATAAAATGACGAAAACCGAGCTTGAAGCTTATTATCGGCATTTGGATAATATTGTAATATTGAGAGATAATATATTTACGGAGCGTGCGGAAGGTCGTGCGGAAGGTCGTGCAGAAGGTCGTGCAGAGGGTCGTGCGGAAGGACTTGAAGAAGGACTTGCGAAAGGACGTGAGGAAGAAAAGAAAGAAATGGCACGAAATATGAAGTCTTTGAATATCCCCCTTGATACTATCTCACAGATAACGGGGTTGGAAATAGAAAAAATACGTGATTTGAAAATTTAGTTATCACTGATAGCTTTTCTTATAAATTTAGTGTGTCTTATCTGAATTATTCTGATTTTATATCAGGACGATTGAGATGAGACATTTTTTTTGTTAGGGGGTAACGATAAAATCGTTCACATTAAGAACAAATAGAAATAAGACGGTGGTATGGCGGTAAGAAAAAAGTGTAGTTTTACGATATTTTTTCAATTACAATAAACGGATGCTCTCTTGTTTGGATATATATTGCACAGAAACAAAGGCAATCAGATTTATATTTTCTATGGTGGATTTGTTATAAGGATAACAAAATAATTGAAGATTGTTTTGGTTTGTAAAGAGGGTGTGTCAAAACTAAAATGACCACTCTAAAAAGTTACAGATTGTAACTAACAATTATAAAAGAACCATATCAAACTCTGTTCTTGAGTAATGATATGGCTCTTTTCATCATTGATTTAGGGAGTCAAGTTTCAGATTAAAAGTTGTCCTTTCATCAGATTACGTTTTGCCTCCCCCTTTTCTTTATCTTAGAACCGGAAACTCAGTCCTCCTAAGAAGTTGAATCCTTCGGCGGGATAGCCCAAATAATATTGATATTTCTTGTTTAGCAGGTTATGTACTTGCGCATAAACGGATACTCCTTTGAATACATTATAGCTGGCTCCGATATGCAGATCGCTAATATCTGACATATTGAAAGATGTTGTTTCCTCCTTGCGGCTGATGTAATCAAAACCGGCATTCAGTTGAAGTGCAGAGGTGGGATGTACGTTGAGAGAGATGGATGCTTCATTTTCAGGCTTTACGGCAAGTAGATATTCGTTATTGTCACTGTTCCAGTTGCGGTATATGTAATGGGCGGACAGGGACAGTACATCTTTGTAGTCATAAGTTAATTTTATGCCGGCATAGACATTATCGGTGTGTATTTGTGTGAAAGCGAGCATGGTACTTACTGTTCCGATGCTTGTATCGGACAAACTTGAATAGGAGTAAAGCAAGTCATTCTTTAAATTCTGGTATCCACCGAACAGTTGGAACCATATACCTGGATAAGGGCTGGCTTTCAGTCCTAGGCTAGCGTTCAGTTGTTCATACGTGTCATAAGGACGGCGGTTGCTTAATTCGGCAGATGTTGTTGAAAAGTAAGAGTCTCCGTATGGACAAAGGCTTTCCAATCTTCGGAAATCATTCAGTTGCTTACCGCCAGTTGCTTTTGCATAAACAATGTAACTGTCCGAGAAAATGTATTGTGCAGTGACATCCGGTGAAATACGGAATGACTTGTCGAATCCGAAAGATAAATCTACATTGGCTCCGATGTGTAATTTCCAATCGTCATTATTCAATTCATAATATGGATTCACAAGTAGAGTCGTATAGTTCTTGAAATATTCATCTCCCGTAGATGGGTTCTTAGTGTATCCACTGTATAAAAGATTATTCATTTCCAATGCGATAGTAACGGATTGTTGATCGTTGATGGCTCCTGTGACATCACCTTTGGTGCGTATGATTGTTTCCTTGATGGCTGTATTTGCATCATTTTCACTGATCATATTGTGTTGGCGTTCGTACATCAACAGGTTCGTTTCTGCATTGAAACGCAGTGGTGCAGTCTCATCAATGAAATGAATACCCGCATGGAAGTCACCGGAGGTGAATTTCTGCTTGCTGTTGACGCTTCCCGGCAGGAAGTTGAAGTTGCTTAGCCCGAAGTTTCCGGCAATATTCAAGTCTAATTTATTGAACTGGTGCGTATAATCCACATTGGCACGTGTGCGGTAGTAAAAAGCATTCCATTTTTCGCCGTCTGTGTAAGGGAGAGTCAACTTTCCATCCATACCGTCCATTTGAAAACGTACATTCAGCTTATCTTTCTTCGACAGACGGAATAGATAATTGGCGAGGATGTCCAGATTGCCTAAATTGCCGTAACCGGCACGTACATATCCGGGGGCGCTTCCGGGTTGTATTTCTTTTCCGGTATAAGGATTCATCAACCCTGCCGGAACGGAAGTTGCCGGAAAGAATGTAGTGGCATATTCCACTTCTTTTTTGCTGACAGTCGGTTCTTCGACTTTAGGCAGGACGTTCACTTTGGAAGCATCCATGATGTCCGGATTGTATTCTTGTTCCACAACGACGGTACGATTCATGGTCGTATCTTTCGGCTGTGTCGTTTGGGCTAGGAGATGGGATGGCATGGAGATTGCCAATGTGATTCCACCTATTATATAAAGAGATCGTTTCATTTTAGTTTTATATTTTAGTTCTCAACTTTCAATTTTTAACTTTCAATTTGCTCAGTCTGCTTTCGATCATAGTTGCGATGTCATCGTTGCCTTGATAATTCTGTTGCAGACTCAACAGGTATTGGCGTGCATCCAAGTCTTTGCCCATGGCGGCATATACATCGGACAAAAGGACAAAACTGCGTGCCAGCCAATAAGCGTGTGGTGTACTTTGCTCTATGTAGTTGAGAAGTTCTTTCTCGGCGGCGTTGTATTCTTTTGCATCGTAAAGCGATTGCGCCACCAGATATTTGGCTTCAGCTCCATATGCATTACGTGTATCTTTGGCTAACTCACGCAAATCATCCACAGCTTTTTTATCGGCTTTCTGCTTGGTATATGCTTTGGCGCGATAATAAAGGGCTTCGTTTCTTAGCTCCGGACTAAGTTTGGCTTCTGCCAGCAAGTCGGTAGCAGCATGAATTGTTTCGATGTCGTCTCTCAGCAGAAAAGCGCAACGAAGTACTCCGGTTTCAGCAAGCTGGCGGCGTTCCACATTAGTTGCTTTCTCTTTCAGCATTTTATAGCTGGTCAAAGCGTCTGCAGTCTGTTGCTGATTGAACTGTACTTCGGCACGAAGAATAAGAGCTTCTTCTGCAAACGGATTGTTGGGGTATTCCAATAGCTTTCCGGAATGGAGAAGAATCATATCATAGTTCTTCTGTTCGCTTCCGATCAAGCAGAGATAGTAATGTGCGTTCAAGCTGAAAGCTCCTTCCGGGAAAGTCTGCAAGTATTTGTTGAAACTTGTTTTTGCTTCCTCCAGTCGTCCCCGCATATAGATTTTTTCTGCGGCAGTATATGTCAGAGAGTCCTGCTCATTGGCATCGAAGCGGATATGTCCCGGCATGGCATTGGCAAGAGCTGCAAATTCATCGATACGGTTGAGATCTACATAGATCGATTTTAGATCGCGCATAGCCATCCGGGCTTCTTCACTGCCCGGATATTTTTCGATAACTTGTTTATAGGCTTCGATTGCCTGGTTGTAATCATCCTTTTGATAATACAGCAAACCGATTTCTGCAGCGGCTTTTCTGCTGACAGGGCTTTCCGGATATTTGTTCATTAGTTCTTTAAAGGAAGTAATAGCCTGGTTATTGTTATCCATCAGCACATACGACCGTCCTTTTTCATAAATGGCATTCACAGCGTATGGAGAAGCCGGATATTTTCCTACCAGACGATTCAGTAGGGTGATTTTGCCGGAATAATCTTTCTGTAGACCGGACACAAGAGCCAATTGATAGAAAGAATAGTCTCCGGAGGGAGTATTCATTTGTTCGGCTTGTGAATAATAATGCTTGGCCTCTTCGAAATTGCGTACGTGTAGGTAACAGTCGCCAACACGGTTATAGGCATCGGCAAGCGCGGTTGTATTTTCTCCTTTCTCCAGCCGGATATATTTTTGGAAGTAGTGACTTGCCTGGGAATAATCTTTTCGGTGGAAAGCGATGTATCCTAAATTGTAATTGGCAAGTGCATACGTTTCATTGTTGGGTTGGGTTGTCAGTTGCAGATATGCATTGAAGTCACGTGCGGCTTCCGTCATACGGTTGAGGCGATAGTAGGATTCTCCGCACCAATAATACGCGTCTGCTTTCGTCTGACGGTTGTATTGTCCGATAGCTATGGATTGATTCAGGTATTTCAAGGCTTGTTCAAAGTTGGCATTGGCGAAGGACTGTGTACCTAACTGAAACAATATTTTCTGTTTGGCTTCCAATATCTGAGCGCTTGGCTTGGCTATCCGGTCGATGGATTTCAGGGCTGCATCATAACTACGGGTATTCATGTAAACTTCTACCAAATAGCTGCTGACTTTTTCAGCGTAAGGAGAAGTCGGAAATTCGTTCAGGAATTTCTCGAAAGCAGTAACGGATTCGCCGAAAGCGGAGAAAGAGGTTTCATGCAGGCAAAGAGCGTAATTGTAAGCTGCCTGTTCCTTGATTTGCATATTAGCATTGGAGGCGGCTGCTTGTTCGAAAGCCATACGGGCTTTGTTTTTTTCTGCCAGTTGCAGATAAGAGAGCCCCATGTGGAGGTATGCGTTTTGTGTAAGGGCGTCGTTGGTTGTTGTCACTTTACCTAATGTTTCGGCTGCTTTGGAATAGACTTTTGTCTGATAATAAGAAAGTCCCAGCATATAAAGTGCATCACGACGAGCTGCTGAGTGATCTTTATCAAGATATTCGTTAAATGATTCTACTGCTTGGTGATATTGTCCGAAGTGGTAGTAGGCATCTCCCAGAATGCGGTACATTTCTGCAGTATGTTCGTTGTTTGGATAGGCCGACAGATAGTTTTGTGCTACAATCTGTGCCTTATCGTAGTTTTGAAGCTGTGCATAAATTTCGGCAATGTAGTAGGGGACAAGTGCCTTGTACTTCGAATCGTCCTGTAACGGCAGGAAGCCTTTCAGTGCTTCGTTATAGCGTTTTTGCGTATAGCGGATATAAGAGAGATAATAATCACAGTCTTTGGCATATTTGGGACTGTTGGCACGTAATGTTTCAAACCAAATTGCGGCTTCTCGTAGATTATCGGTTTTCAGATAACAGGTAGCCAATTGGTAAGTGCAGTCATCCCGTTCTTCATTACCCAGCAGACCGAGGTCGGCAGAGTTGAAGAGCGCCAGTGCTTCGTCGTATTTTCCTTCATAGAAATAGCAGGAGGCTAATAGTGCATAAATACGGTTGGCGTAAGGAGTGTCCGGATAGCGGTCGAGATACTTGCGCAGGATTTCGATCCGGTTTTTGTCTTTCAGTTCATAAGCGGAACTGGCCAGCATGTATTCTGCGTCTTGAAGAAGGCTGGTGGCAGACTTTTGTTTTACAAATGCTTTCAGTGCTGGCAGGGCGGCTGCATAATTTTTTTCCTGGAAAAGTTCTTTCCCTTCTTTATAAAGGTTGTCGGTCGAAGTGAACTTATCACTTGTCTGGGCAAATCCTATAATAGGCGTGCAGCAGATAGCCGCACAAATGAGTCTAGTAATTTCTTTTTTCATAATCGGGTGTTTATGCAAAAGTACAGAATGAAAGGGGATATGTTTCTGTAGTTTGTTATATTTTAACGAATTATCTGCCAGATAAGAACTTTTTAAGTCCTCGGCGAATAGAATCCAGTCCAAAATCTTCCGAATTAATTTCGGAGAGAGGCAGGAAGAAAGCATCTGCTACATCATCCATGGCAGAGAAATGGCTCATGTTTTCTACAGTGCAGAGGAAAAACATATCGAGTGTGTGTACAGGAAAACCTGAATAAACATAAATATTGGGAAGTGTGAACTGGTAAACGGCTTTTTTAACTTTCAGCCCTGTTTCTTCCAGCACTTCGCGTGCAACGCCTTCTTCGCCTGTTTCATTCATATCGATGAATCCGCCGGGTAGGTCGAGAGTTCCTTTGGCTGGCTCTTTGGCACGTCGGCAGAGAAGCAGTTCATTTTTCTCATTCAAGATGAGTGCTACTGTGGCGGCAGAAGGATTGAAATAATAGACAAAGCCGCAATCTGCACATTTTTTAGATTTCTCGTTGTTGACCTCAAAATGAGAGGAACCACATTCAGGGCAATATAAGAATTGGGCAAGAGGATGTTCCATAATCGTATATATTTTCCAGGTTTTTGTTTATGCACGCAAAGGTATAAAATGCTTTTATTAATTTCATCTATCACCGCATAGAAATATTCGATTGGACTTTTTTTGTAAAGGCGGGCTTTCTGCCTTTATCTTTGCATCAGAAACAAAAAACAAAAGATTGTTTCTGATGTTATAAGTCAAATCAATTAATAACAATAAAAGCAATAAAGATTATGGAACCAATTTTAAATTCTCAACTTCCAGAATTCAGCGTTCAGGCTTTCCACAACGGAGCTTTCAAGACTGTAACCAACAATGACTTGAAAGGTAAATGGGCGATTCTTTTCTTCTATCCTGCTGACTTTACTTTCGTATGTCCCACCGAATTGGTGGATATGGCTGAAAAGTACGATCAGTTCAAGGCGATGGGTGTAGAAATCTATTCGGTAAGTACTGACTCTCATTTCGTGCACAAAGCCTGGCATGATGCTTCTGAAAGTATTCGCAAGATTCAATACCCAATGTTGGCAGACCCGACTGGCGCTTTGAGCCGCGCACTGGGTGTATATATCGAAGAAGAAGGTATGGCTTATCGCGGTACATTCGTTGTCAATCCGGAAGGAAAGATTAAAGTGGTGGAACTGAATGATAACAATATTGGCCGTGATGCAAGTGAATTGCTTCGTAAAGTGGAAGCTGCACAGTTTGTAGCCAGCCATGACGGAGAAGTTTGCCCGGCTAAATGGAAGAAGGGTGAGTCTACCCTGAAACCAAGCATTGACCTGGTAGGTAAGATTTGATAGATCTTGATAATGGTGATTATGGGAGGCCGGTAACGGGAAACGCTGCCGGCCTTTTTTAAGCAGTGGAGAGAGTACAAGTAATGAAGAGAAAAAAGAGAGAGAAAAAGAATAAGCGAGAGAAGAAATAATAAAGGAGAAAAAGTATGTTAGAATCCGCATTAAAAGAACAACTGAAGGGTATCTTTGCCGGACTGGAGGCAAATTTCGCTTTTGATATATCCGTATCGTCCAGTCATGAGAATCGTGCTGAACTGCTGGAACTTTTGGGAGATGTGGCAGACTGTTCCGATCATATCACTTATTCGGTGAATGAAGGAAACGGGCTGAAATTTACTTTATTAAAGAATGGTAACGCCACAGGAATTACTTTCCGCGGTATTCCGAACGGACACGAATTTACTTCTTTACTGCTTGCTATCCTCAATCTGGATGGTAAAGGGAAGAACTTTCCCGATGAGGCTGTTTGTAACCGTGTGAAAGCACTGAAAGGCCCTATACACTTAGTTACTTACGTCTCACTGACTTGTACGAATTGTCCTGACGTGGTACAGGCTCTCAATGCAATGGCAACGCTGAATCCTGCCATTACTCACGAAATGGTAGACGGCGCACTTTATCAGGATGAAGTAGATGCATTGAAGATACAGGGAGTACCTTCTGTATTTGCCGATGGAAAGCTGCTTCATGTAGGCCGTGGTGAATTCGGTGAGCTGCTCGCCAAGCTGGAGGAACAATATGGTATTGACGATACCAAAGCGATGAATGAGGTGAAAGAGTATGATGTGATTGTAGCTGGTGGAGGTCCTGCCGGAGTATCGTCCGCTATTTATTCAGTTCGTAAGGGGCTGCGTGTGGCTATTGTAGCCGAACGCATCGGAGGGCAAGTAAAGGAAACTGTCGGCATTGAGAATCTGATTTCTGTCCCAAAAACCACGGGAAATGAACTTGCTAATAATTTGAAAACTCATTTACTGCGTTATCCGGTAGATTTATTGGAACATCGTAAAATAGAGAAAGTAGAAGTACTTGGAAAGCAAAAGATAGTAACTACCTCTGTTGGGGAGAAATTCCTGGCTCCAGCACTGATTATTGCAACCGGTGCAAGCTGGCGTAAACTGAATGTTCCGGGAGAAGCGGAGTATATCGGTCGTGGTGTTGCTTTCTGCCCTCATTGTGATGGACCGTTTTATAAGGGAAGGCATGTAGCAGTAGTAGGTGGAGGAAATTCCGGCATTGAGGCAGCGATTGACTTGGCTGGTATCTGCTCCAAAGTCACTGTTTTTGAATTTATGAATGAGTTGAAAGCGGACAGTGTACTTCAAGATCGACTTAAATCATTGCCGAACGTGGAAGTGTTTGTAAGTTCACAGACTACGGAAGTGATAGGAAATGGTGATAAACTGACTGCCCTGCGCATCAAAGATCGTAAAACGGAAGAAGAACGTTTGGTTGAGTTGGATGGTGTATTTGTACAAATCGGGCTTTCTGCGAATAGCAGTGTATTCCGCGACATAGTGGAAACCAACCGTCCGGGCGAAATCATGATTGATGCACATTGCCGTACGAATGTGATGGGTATCTATGCAGCCGGAGATGTTTCTACGGTTCCTTATAAGCAAATCATTATCTCTATGGGCGAAGGAGCGAAAGCTGCGCTTTCTGCATTTGACGATAGAGTGAGAGGGATTATCTGATATATTCAGATATGAAAGACATACAAACAAGACAATAAGAGGCCGCAAAGGTATGAATCCATATCTTTGTGGCTTTTTATTTTTTTCTTACCTTTGGGGGAACTTAACATACCCCCAAAAAATGAAGAACATGAAAAAGATCTTTTTACTCATTTCCGTCATCTTATTTATTTTTCCGGTACAGGCTCAACATACATTGAGACTGATGACTTATAATATTAAAAATGCGAATGGCATGGATGATATTTGTAGTTTTCAACGAGTAGCCAATGTGATAAATAATGCTTCTCCTGATGTCGTGGCTATACAAGAGGTGGACAGTATGACCCGTCGGAGCGGACAGAAATATGTGCTGGGTGAGATAGCTGAACGTACACAAATGCATGCTTGTTTTGCACCTGCTATAGAGTTTGAAGGAGGTAAATATGGAATCGGACTGTTGACAAAGCAAGTTCCGCTACGTTTACAAACTATCCCTTTACCTGGTAGAGAAGAGGCCCGCACCTTGATTCTGGCAGAATTTGAGGATTATATCTATTGTTGTACTCATATGTCGCTGACCGAAAAAGACCGTATGAAGTCATTGGAGGTCGTGAAATCATTCGTCGCTCCTTATAAAAAGCCTCTTTTTCTGGCTGGGGACATGAATGCTGAACCGGAATCCGACTTTATAAAGGAGTTACAGAAAAACTTTCAGATGCTCTCCAATCCTAAACAATCTACTTATCCGGCTTCTGATCCCAAGGAGACTATAGATTATATTACCGCATTGAAGTCAAATGCTAATGGCTTCGCTCTTATATCCTCTCAAGTGTTGGATGAACCGATGGCCTCCGACCATCGTCCTATACTTGTTGAGTTGCGTACAGCTGAAAAGGCAGATAAAATATTTCGTACTAAACCTTATTTACAGAATCCCATAGGTAATGGTATGACAGTTATGTGGGAAACTACCGTTCCGGCATATTGTTGGGTGGAATATGGAACAGACACTACTCAACTGAAACGCGCTCGTACAATTGTTGACGGACAGGTAGTCTGCAATAATAAGCTGCATAAAATACATATCAACGATCTGATACCGGGACAGAAATATTATTATCGTGTATGTTCACAAGAAATGTTGCTTTATCAAGCATATAAAAAGATATTCGGAAATACCGCCCGGTCGGAATTCAGTGAATTTACTCTTCCGGCAACAAATGCGGATTCCTTTACTGCTATTGTCTTCAATGATTTGCACCAACATACGAAAACTTTCCGTGCTTTATGTAAACAGATACAGCATATCAACTATGATTTTGTAGTTTTCAATGGCGATTGTGTAGACGATCCTGTCGATCATGAACAAGCTACCTCTTTTATCTGTGAACTGACCGAAGGTGTACATAGTGACCGTGTACCGACTTTCTTTATGCGTGGTAATCATGAGATTCGCAATGCTTACTCTATCGGTTTACGTGACCATTACGACTATGTAGGAAATAAAACATACGGTTCTTTCAACTGGGGAGATACCCGCATCGTTATGCTTGATTGTGGAGAGGATAAACCGGATTCCCATTGGGTCTATTATGATTTGAATGATTTTACCCAGTTGCGAAATGAACAAGTGGATTTTTTGAAAAAGGAACTTTCCGCCAAAGAATTTAAGAAAGCGAAGAAACGTATCCTCCTGCATCATATCCCTCTTTATGGCAATGATGGGAAGAATCTTTGTGCTGAACTATGGACTAAACTGCTGGAAAAAGCTCCTTTTGATGTCAGTCTGAATGCACATACTCATAAGTATGCTTATCACCCGAAAGGTGAGTTGGGGAATCATTTTCCAGTTATTATAGGTGGAGGATACAAGATGGAGGGTGCTACCGTGATGATTCTTGAGAAGAGGAAAGAAGAGCTCAGAGTCAGGGTGTTGAATGCAAAGGGAGAAACTTTGTTGGATATAACGGTCTGAATAATGTATATGATAGCTTGAATCGTGGAATTGAATTTCACCCCAAAAGTTTAGTATCTAACTTTTGGGGTCATAAGATGTGGTTTTTTTATTATGACGCAAAGCTAAAAGGAAAAATTAAGATAGAAAATATGGCATCACCGAGACGCTTGCTGAGAGATGATGGGAAAAGTATGAGAGATACAGGCTGGTAGGATCATCTCTCATTTGCTATTCTATTGATAGTGTATGTGTTAACTGTAATTTATGAGAGATATGAGAGGTGAAAAATAAAAAAACGTTCTAGTATGCTGGGATTTTTGTTTTCTTACTATGAATGTTTAAAGTTTGCTACTCTTATGAAAATAGCAATTCCTTTCAATGGTTTTTCGTGAGAAAAGCTATACCTTCGAGGCACTTTTAATATAGATATTGGAATGTTAGATTTAAAGCAACTTACAGCAGATGTGTGTCGTATTGCAACTGAAGCTGGACATTTTTTGAAAGAAGAACGTAAGAATTTCCGTCGTGAACGTGTTGAAGAGAAACATGCGCATGATTATGTCTCTTATGTAGATAAGGAGTCGGAAGTACGTGTAGTGAGAGCTCTTTCCGCTTTACTACCCGAAGCTGGATTTATAACGGAAGAAGGGTCGGTCACTTACCAGGATGAACCTTATTTTTGGGTGATTGACCCGTTGGACGGCACTACGAATTATATCCATGATGAGGCTCCTTATTGTGTATGCATCGCTTTGCGCAATCGTACCGAGCTTTTATTAGGAGTCGTTTATGAAGTTTGTCGGGATGAATGTTTTTATGCGTGGAAAGGTGGAAAGGCCTTTATGAATGGTAAGGAAATCCATGTATCGGATATTCGGGATGTAAAAGATGCGTTCGTCATTACCGAGTTGCCTTATAACCATCTGCAATATAAACAAACGGCTCTCCATTTGATAGATCGGCTTTATGGGGTAGTAGGTGGTATTCGAATGAATGGTTCGGCCGCCGCAGCCATTTGTTATGTGGCTATGGGGCGTTTTGATGCTTGGGCGGAAGCTTTTATTGGAAAGTGGGATTATTCGGCGGCAGCTTTGATTGTGCAGGAAGCAGGAGGAAAAGTTACTAATTTCTATGGTGAGGACCACTTTATAGAAGGACATCATATCATTGCAACGAACGGATACCTTCATCCTTTATTTCAGAAGCTATTGGCGGAGGTCCCTCCGTTAGATATGTAGGAGAAACGGTCTGCTTATTAAACCCTTGCTACTATTATGAAACACACATTTTTTATAAAAGACTGGCTCAATTCATTCTTATCTTTATTGTTCCCTCATTGTTGCGTAGTTTGCGGCAGACCGCTGGCAAAAGGTGAAGAATGTCTTTGTATCATGTGCAATATCAATCTCCCGCGTACGAACTATCATCTCCGGAAGGATAATCCGGTAGAGCGACTTTTCTGGGGACAAATTCCTCTAGAACGAGCCACTTCTTTCTTCTTCTACCGGAAAGGGAGCGATTTCCGACAGATTCTTCATCAGTTGAAGTATGGGGGAAAGAAAGAGGTTGGAATAATCATGGGAAGATATATGGCTGCCGAGCTATTGGACTCGGGTTTCTTCGAAGGAATTGACATGATAATTCCCATACCGTTGCATAAAAAGAAGCAACAGATTCGTGGCTATAATCAAAGCGAATGTATAGCACGGGGGATTGCGGCTGTGACGGGTATTACCGTATGTGTGGAATCGGTGGTTCGCCGAAAGAATACGGAGACACAGACACGCAAATCCGTATTCGAACGTTGGGAGAATGTAGATGGAATTTTTGAACTGAATCATGCGGATTCTCTGACCGGAAAACATATTTTGATTGTGGACGATGTATTGACTACAGGAGCCACGACTATCGCGTGTGCTTCACGGCTGGCGGAGGTCGAAGGAACACGGACTAGTGTGTTGACTTTGGCGATGGCGGATTGAATGGAATATCACAAAAAAGTCACCCGAAAAGGTGACTTTTGCTCTTCCTCTTGGACTTGAACCAAGGACCCTCTGATTAACAGTCAGATGC
>OGJC01000583.1_pt1 | contig 29802 bp, 24 predicted proteins | sample 1571941 | NCBI WGS metagenome assembly OGJC01 (sample SAMEA2582100, study PRJEB24529) | metagenome | biome: Human gut stool | place: China | collected 2011 | reverse complement strand
AGACTTAGGATCTAGTGTCCCAGACGTGAGAGTTCAAGTCTCTCTCTTCGCACCAAAATTATCATACCTTTTTATCTCAAATAGATTTTAAACTCTGGCAGATTGCTTGAAGTTAAGTCTATTTTTTTTATTATGAAAAATGTAAATCAGGATTTTATTTTCTATTAACTTGAACAATTTAGAATAAAAAAATAATCAAAAAAACAAAAAAGCTTCTTTCGAGGCTTTTTTGTTTGCAGTAGTAATTTTTAAAATAAGAAAGTCAAAAAATTATATGAATATAAGATAAATATATTATATCACAAATAATTTGTAAGTCAAATATTTTTTTAAAAAATAAAATAATTATTAGTTAATAAAAAATTTTCAATTTATTTAGAAAAGAAGAGAAGGTTATACTAAATAGAAAAACGAAAGAGAGAATTTAATCTTGATATTTATTTTTAAATATAGTATTATGTTAAGGTCTATTTTATTAAAAATATGTTTGCCTTTACATATAATTTATAACTTAAAAATAAATGTTTTAAAATAGATTTTCTAATTAACATATCTTACTGGAAATCTATTTTTTTATTTTCTAAGTAAAAAAGGAAAAAAATATATAAACAGAATAATAAAAATAAAAGTTTTTATGCTATATGCGGTTGTTATGATATTTTATAATCATTGAATAGTTTGACTAAAGCTTGGGGGAGTTATGAAAAAAATTATATTATTTTTTATATTGATACTAAATTTTTCTAGTTTTGCAGAAGAGCAAGAGCTAATAGAAGGAGGAATAGTAAAATATGATAACCATAGCCATGTGGTAGGAATTTTTGCTAGCCGAGAGGAGGCTTTTCAAATATTTGAAGCCAGAGTTGAATATTTTTCTAAAGAATATGAAGTTGTCAAAATTGATAAATTTTTAGATGAAAATGGTGAGGGAAAAATAGCTATACTTTTTCACAGAGAAAAAAAAGATCTTCAGTGTTTTGTAATGTTGGAAGGAAATAAAATTATATATGGAAATATGATTCCTGCTGGAGATTGTGCAATAATAAAAAAATACTTAAATTAAAAAAAGTCTGATTATTTAAATCGGACTTTTTTTAATTAATATAATTTTCACATATAATTTTTATTGAATACGGTCATATTCTTTTAAGAAAGCGTTAAGTTTTTTCTTAATACGTTGAATACTGTTGTCAACTGACTTAGGATCTCTTCCAGTTTTTTTTGCTATTTCAGTATAAGTCATTTCAGAAAGCATATATTCAAATATTTCATTCTCCATTTTGCTAAGATTATTTTTCAGATATTGATTTAGAAGTCTGAATCTTTCTTTGCTAAGATAAATTTCTTCTGGATTATAGAAATTAAAAGATTTAGTATCATAAGCTATATTTGAATTGTCCTCAGTTTCAGGGCTGTACATAGCCATATTTAATATTCTATTCTTACCAGAATTAGAACTTTTAATAGCTGTTATTATTTGACGTTTTATACATAAAATAGCAAAAGTAGTAAAAGATGCATTTTTAGTTTCATCATATGCGTTTATAGCTTTTAGAAGACCTATCATAGCTTCTTGAAGCACATCTTCTTTATCTCCACCATAGAAAAAGTAATTTTTTGTTTTTAGTTGAAGAATGCTTTTAAAAGAAGAGAATATTTCCTGTATAGCGCTTTCATTACCAGCTTTGGCATTTTTTATTGTTTGTGAATTTATCATTTTTACCTCCTTGAAAATAAAAGTAAATTTATTTTTTTAGAAACTAAGATAAATTATTATTCTAAGTTGTTAAAATAAAATCTATGTAATATTTCTTTATAAGATTATTATAACAATAAAATGTAATGATAACAAATTGAAAATTTCTATAAAAAAGAAAAAAGTACATAAAAATGTTTTTAAAATATTAATTAGTGATACTTAGCGAACAAGAAATAAAAAACATTAAATTTTAGCTTTTTTTCGTTTCTAAACACGGTGAATATATTATGAACCAAGTATATTTTAAAAAAAAATCTAAAAAGTCAAAAGAATATAAAATAACAAAAAATAAAAATAAAATAAGATTATAAAATACACTCGTTATTTAATTTTAGGAAGAAGAAATAGAAAATAAAAAAACTTTTCTTTTTAATAAAACAAAGAAAAGTTTTTAATATTAGTTATGAAATTTGATTAAACATATTTCAGAAGAACTTCCAATTCTTATAGGAGGTCCCCAAGTACCATATCCAGATGATACTAAAATATTGCTGTCAGATATTTTTTTATACCCATAATCTATTAAAAAAATCCGTTTTGTAAAAATCCTTCCAGGAAAGAACTGCCCTTTATGTGTATGTCCTGAAACTTGGAGGTCTATTCTATTTTCTACAGTTTCATCAATGGTATCAGGAGTATGTTGTATTAAAATAACTGGCTTATCTGAATGCTCGCCTATGATATCCTTGAGAGGTTTTTTTGAAAAATTATCTCTTCCAGCTATATATATTTCATTATTAACAAGTATTTTTTCATCTCTAAGAACAGTAACTCCTTCTGCCCTTAGTTTTTTTGTAAGGAGTTCAGCCTTTTTTCCATAAATATCATGATTACCTAAAGCAAAATAGATTCCATATTTAGTTTTGATATTACTTAATTCTTCAAGCATATTTTTTTCTAAAACAGGTTCTAAATCCATATCTATAAGGTCACCTGCTATGAGAACAATATCGGGATTTAAAGAATTTATAATATTTTTCATTTTTATAAAAGAGGAATTTCCGTTTATATAGCCAAGATGAATATCAGATACTAAAACAATATTAAGAGGTTCAAAATTATAATTTTTATCTAATTTAATATCATATTTCTTTATAATTGTATGGTGTTTAAAAAAAGTTCCTGCTAGTAAAATAATTGGAACAAGTATTAAGGATACTTTATAAAGATTTATATTTATTTTATATCTGAAAGCCATAGTGATTATGCCAGCAAAAATAAATAAGATTGAAGCATAGATCAAGAATGCCAGATAATAATATACAATATAAGATACAACTTTATTTATCAAGTAAGAAAAATTAGAACCCAAAAATCTGTATAGATAAAAAAGAAGTGCCAGTGATAAAAAAATAATAAGGAAAAAAATCTTTTTATCATTAGGGACAACATATTTTAAAGTATTTCTTATAACAAAGAGGTTTAGCAAAAAGAAAAAAGTTGAAAAAACCAGAAAAAAATAATTCATTCTTCATCTCCAATCATTAAAGTAATTTTTTATATTATAAAGTAAAAAACTATAATATCAAAGAAAAATATTAAAAAGCTTAAGGGAGATAAAAGAAATAAAAAAAATAAAATTTTTTTAGTTTAAAATATTTATATGAAAAATAATCTAGATTTTATGTTAATTTCTTATTATAATATATTGATAAAGTTTTAGTAAAAAAAGGAGAGTAAAAATGCTGATAAATAGGAAGGAAAAATTGATTATAGGCTCTTCAGTTTGCATCATTGGATTAGGTATACTTTTGTATATTTCCAAAGATAAAATAATGGAGAAGCTGTCAAATAGTCCAAGTCTAGTGATTACATATAAAGAAAGTCAAAGTAAAAAGCTGAAAAAGGAAATAGAAAAAAAAATTAGTGATAAAAATTTTAATTCAATAATGAATAGATTATCAATGGAAAAATTGGAAATACTAAAGGAAAGTTTAAAATTTCCTGAAGTAGTAGAGGCATTAAATACAAAAGATGGAAATAAGTATAATTCAGATAAATATTTTTCTCCAGATGTAACTCAAGAAGAAGCTGTAAAAATTGCTAATATAAGTAGAGGATTTGGAGAAATAGAAGTTCTTTCAGTAGAATTTAAAAATTATTTAGAAGGAAAATATCCTGATTTTAATTATAATGAAGTAAATAAAAATGAAAACAAGATACCAGATGTTTTAAAAATAAAAGATAAAATTTTGAAATTATTTCCAGACAAAGAAATAGCAGACATCATAAAAACTCTAAATGGAGAACAGCTGAATAAATTAAACAGTATAATAGCTGGAAATGCAGAAGTAGTTTCTCTTATGGAATTTAAAGAGGAAGATATAAATAATTTTAAGAAATATGAAGAAGAGTTTTTTAATTCATCTCTTATTTTAGATGAAATGAAAAGAATAGTTGCTACAAGCAAGGGGATTGATGAGATGACTCTTGTATCTCCTGAATTAAAAGAAGTAATAGATAAACATTTAAAAGATATAGATTATAAAAAAATGTCATCTTTTGGAGAGTTTTATCTTTTAGATAAAAATAGTGGGATAGAACTTGAAAAAGAGTATCGAGAAAAATATTATACTTTTGACAATCCATTTATAAAATTAAATCCATATGGAAGAACACCTCTCTCTGCAATAGTAAAAATAGAAAATGAAGCTGTAGGAAAGGATATATCTGTAACTGTTGAAGGAAAAGAGGGAAGTCCAGATTATACTTATAAAACAAAGGTAAGGGTAAATGGAGAAATTCCAATAATAGGATTGTACCCTAAAGCTGTGAATAAAGTATCATTGAAAATGACTAATAATGGTGTTTTAAAAAATAAAAATATCACAATAGAAACATCATTGATTGATGACAGTCTTCCAGCAGTTGTAATAGAAAAGAAAGTAGAAGGAAGTATAGAGCAGGGAATGAATCTTGTATCTTTTAATACAAAAGATGAATCACTTCCATTTATATTTGATTCTAATGCAAATATTAGATATCTTTTAATAGTTTCACCTGTTATAAAAAAATCACTTCTTGATAGAAATGAAAGAGGAAATTGGGAAGCTATAGATGAGAATCTTATTTTTGAGTTTGATATACTTGGTAAAATAGTAAATATTCAAGATAATAATAGAATAAAACTAGATGAAAACTGGAAAAACGGAGTGCTGTTTAGAAATAATCAATATCTTCCAAAAAAGAATAATATTCTTATAGTTTATGGATTTAGCGATAAAGCTTATCCCAGTGGAGTTTTCTCTGAAATAGGAAAAGATAGTGGGCATGAACTTTTTAAAGCAAGACTTTACTATGATAAAAATAGTTTTGAAGACAATAGTATATTATCAGGAAAAAGAATAGAACTTTTTCAAGAATAAAGGGAGATAAAAATGGAACAAGAAAAAAGTACAACATTAAAATTAATATATATAATATTATTGGGAGGAATATTTTTATTATGTAGATACTTCTTTATTTTTGAAATAGGGATACCTATTTACTCTTTGGGAGTATTTACATTTATTATTTTAGGATTGTATATTACAGATAATATGGAATTTAAAAGATATTATTACAGTAATAAGAGATTTGTAATAATATTGATATTAAATTTTATAGCATTCTTTATATGGTTTGTTGATATATGGGATTTTTCTATAATACCATTTATGCTTATTTTTACAGCATCTCAAATATTAATAAGTACGATAATAAGTATAATAACTTTTGAAATAAAAAAGGTAACTACATATGGAAATGGAGAGATGAAGAAAAGAATAATGGAAAGTCTTTCTAAGTTCTCAGAGTATGAATATATAGATGAAGCTAAAAGAGAGGAATCTCTTACAGAATTTATAGAAAAAAATGGAATATCTATTTTAATATTAACTAAATTAAAACTTACAAAAGAAGAAATAAAAGAGGTATTGAATTTAAAACTTTCAGGAATAGAAGTAAAAAGCTATTCAGATTATATGCTTGAAAATGAAGAAAAAATAGATGTAGAATTTATAGATGAAGAATGGCTGCTTCAAGCTTATGGATTCAAAATTCTTCACAGTCAAATACAAAACAGAGTAAAAAAAATATTTGACCTGGGAATGGCAGTAGTGATAGGAGTGATAACTCTTCCTATAATGGCAATAGCTGCTATAATAGTGAGATTGGAAAGTCCTGGTCCGATTATCTATAGTCAGGATAGAGTTGGAGAAAATGGAAAGGAATTTAAGGTACATAAATTCAGAAGTATGAGGAATGATGCTGAAAAAGATGGAGCTAAATGGGCACAGCAAAATGATCCAAGAGTTACCAAGTTTGGAAATATAATGAGAAAGACAAGAATAGATGAGCTTCCTCAGCTTCTTAATGTTATAAAGGGAGAAATGAGTTTTATTGGACCTAGACCTGAAAGAATGGTTTTTATTAAAGAACTTGAGAAACAGATACCATATTACAATTTAAGACATATGGTAAAACCAGGATTGACAGGGTGGGCACAGGTAATGTATCCATATGGTGCAAGTGTAGAAGATGCCAGAAGAAAACTTGAATATGATCTTTATTACATAAAACATCACAGCCTTTATTTAGATATAGTAATTATGATTCTTACACTAAAAACAGTAATTTTTGGAAAAGGAAGATAATATGATTACAATTTTTACACCTGTATATAATAGAAAAGATACACTTTTAAGGTTATATGAAAGTCTTAAAAGACAAACTGTAAAAGAATTTCAATGGATAGTGGTAGATGATGGTTCCACTGATGGGACAAAAGAACTTATGGCAGATTTTACAAGAGAAGAGGCTGTAGATATTATTTATGAATATCAGGAAAATAGTGGAAAAATGAGAGCTGTCAATCGTGGAGTACAATTAGCACAGGGAGAATATTTTTTTATAGTTGATAGTGATGACTATATCACAGATAATTCTATAGAGCTTATAATGAGAGAAGCTGAGAATCTTCCTAAAAATCTGGGTGGTATGATATTTAGAAAAATAGATATGGCAAGTGGAAAAATTACAGGGAAGCCATATCCTGAATACAGAATAGATTCCTCTCCTATAGAGATAGTATATAAATTAGGAATAGATGGAGATAAAGCTGAAGTATTTAGAACAGATATTCTTAAAAAAAATCCATTTAAGGAATTTAAAGGAGAAAAATTTATTCCAGAAGCTACTGTCTGGGTTAAAATTGGTGAAGAATATAAGATGAGATATATAGATGAAGGAATATATTTTTTTGAATATTTAGAAGATGGATACACTAGAAATTTTAATACCCTTATGAAAAAAAATCCAAATGGATTTGAATTTTATTATAAAGAGATGTTGAAATATAATCTTCCTCTATCTAATAAAATAAAATTTATAATAAGACTTATCCAAAGCAAGTACTATAAATTAATAGGAGGAAATAAATGAAAATACTTCATATAATAACTTCTTTGGAATTAGGAGGGGCAGAAAAGCTTCTCACAGAATTACTCCCAGCGCAAATAGAATCTGGACATACAATAGAACTTATGATATTGAGTGATATAAACGCAGTATTTAAAAAGGATTTAGAAGAAAAAGAAGTAAAAATATATACAGCTAAATATAATTCTAAAAAATCTCCATTAAACATTTTAGAAATAAATAAAAGAATAAAAACAGGAAATTATGATATAGTTCATGTGCATCTGGTTCATGCACAATACTGGACCAGAATGGCAAGATTACTTGATGGAAATAAAAATAGAAAATATCTGACTACAGAGCACAGCACATCAAATAGAAGAAGAAATAATAAGATTTTAGGAGTAATAGATAAATTTATTTTTAATGGATATGATGAAATAGTAAGTATATCAAATGCAACTGAAAAAAGCTTATATAGCTGGATAGGTGGAGAAAAAGAAAAATATGCAGTCATTCCTAATGGAATAGATTTAGATATTTTTAAAGGGTCACTTTCTATTGCTAGAGATGAACTTGAACTGGAAGATAAAGATATAATTTTAATGATGGTTTCAAGATTTCATCAGTCAAAGAATCATAAAGGGGTAATTGAAGCCTTAGAGTATCTTACTGAAAAATATAAAATAGTATTTGTTGGAGATGGAACTTTAGAGGAAGATGTAAAAAATTATGCAAAAGAAAAAAAATTGGAATCAAGAGTAAGATTTTTAGGGAAGAGGAGAGACATTCCAAATCTTTTAAAGACAGCTGACATAATCATACAATTTTCATTTTTTGAGGGATTTGGGATAACAGCTGTGGAAGGAATGGCTTCTGGAAAACCTGTAATAGCAAGTGATGTTCCTGGTCTGGCTGAGGTGGTACTTGGTGGGGGAATTGTATGTCCAAATGATTCCAGAAAATTAGCTGAAGCAGTATTAAGACTGGAAGATAAAGAAATATATAACTATACAGCTGAGATGTGCCTGAAGAAAAGTAAAGAATATAGCATAGAGAAGAGTGCAGAAAAGTATATAAAATTATATGGGGAGATTTTAGAGAGAAAATGATGATATACTTTATAATATTAGGAATTTTAGGTATAGGAAGCTTAGTAGATGTATTAATTTTGAATGAAAAGATAAAAAAAATGCTTTATATCTTTTTTATATTAATGTTGATTGTATTTTTTGGAACTAGAGGTTATCTTGGTTATGACTGGTATTCATATAAACCTAATTTTGAGAAAACAGATGATATTTTACAAGTTTTTTCTGGAAATTATAAAAGCATATTTTATTCAGGGTATGAGTTTGGGTTTCAATTATATTCAAGTGTAATAAAAGCTTTTTCGTCAGATTACTTTGTTTTTAATTTTTTTAACACAGTTACTGATTTTCTTTTAATATATTTTATATTTAAAAGATACTCTAAATATCCAATATTTGCATTATTCTTGTATTTTGGAATACATGGAATAGCTCTTGAAATAGATATGATGAGAAATATAAAAAGCATACTGCTGTTTTTGTGTTCTATAAAATATATTAAAGAGAGAAAACCAGTGGTATTTATTGCTTTGAACATATTGGGAATGATGTTTCATAGCAGCTCTGTAATATATTTTCCTATGTATTTTATATTGAATATAAAATGGAATAGAAAATTTATATTAGGACTTTTTGTTTTAGGTAATATATATTATCTTTCAAATCTTAGACTGATAGTTAACGGAATAAGAGCCTTTAGTGGTTATCTTCCAGGAGGAATAGGACAAAAGATAGCAGGATACATTTCTATAATTCCATCAGACTTTCCATTGGGATTTTCAATTTTTTATATTGAAAGGATAGCAGTATTTTTATTGGTATATTTTTTAGGAAGTAATTTTATTTCTAAAAAATATGGAAACATCTTTTTGAACAGTACATATATATCTGTATTTATATTTTTATTTACTTCAGAACTTTCAGTTATATCATTGAGAATTGGAATACTTTTTGTTTATTCTTATTGGTTTATAATACCTATGCTTATAGAAAAAGCTATGGCTCCTGCTGTAAAAATGGCAGTTATTTTTGTTGGAGTTTTTATATGCTGCTTTAGAACAAACAACCAGTTGAATTTTATAGGTAATAGAGATATCTATATCTATGAAAATATATTTTTTAAGCATAGAAGTGCTGATGAAAAATGGCAGAAGGTAGAAGAGGCAGCAAAATACAAAAAACAAGGACATGGTAAAGAAATATCATTATTATTTTAAGTACAGCAAAGGAAGGAATTATGAAAATACTTTTTGTAGCTAATTATATGTGGGATATCTATATATTTAGGGGAGGATTATTAAAAGCATTAGTAGCTGATGGACATGAAGTTACAGCAGTAGCTCCAGATGATGGAAGAATAGACATGAAAAAAACTATACCAGGGTTGAAGTCTATATCTATTGCTCTTAATAAAAGAGGAATAAATCCTATAGAAGACATGAAGTTGACATATGATTTATATAAACTATATAAAAGGGAAAATCCGGATATAATCTTTCATTATACAATCAAACCTAATATATATGGAAGTATAGCAGCTAAAATGGCTAAAAAGAAATCAGTAGCAGTATTGACTGGTTTAGGATATTCCTTTGTAAAAGGGGGACTTATTTCAAAAATAGCAATTGCTTTATATAGATTCTCACTAAAGTTCTCAAGGGAAATATGGGTTTTAAATTCAGATGATAAAGAAACTCTTATTGAAAATAAAATTGGAAATAGAGATAAGGTATTTATTTTACCAGGAGAGGGAACGGATTGCGAAAGATTCAGACCACTGCCTATGGAAAGAAAAGATGGTAGAACTATATTTCTTATGGTAGCCAGAGCTTTTTTTGATAAAGGATTTAGGGAATATGAAGAAGCTGCAAGAATATTGAGAGAGAAATATGGAGATAAAGTTGAATTTCAATTTTTAGGAGCATTAGGAGGAGAAGCAGTATCAGGGATAACTGAAGAATATATGAATAAGCTTCAGGAAGAAAATATAATAAATTATCTTGGAACTGTGGACTACCCTGAAAATGTAATAAAAGAGATAGATTGCTTGGTTCTTCCATCTTATAGAGAGGGAATATCTAAAGTTTTGATGGAGGGAGCAGCTATGGAGAAACCTATAATAGCTACCAATGTTACAGGGTGCAAAGAAATAGTTGATGATGGAGAAAATGGCTATCTGGTAAATGTAAAAGATAGTTTTGATCTTGCTCAAAAGATGGAAAAATTTATTCTCTTACCTAAGGAAGAAAGAAAAAAAATGGGTAAAAAAGGGAGAGAGAAAATATTAAAAGAGTTTGATGAAAAAATAATAATAGATATTTATAGAGATAAAATTTCAAAGCTGTAAAAGGAGAAAAGAATGGAGCTTAGTATAATTGTTCCAATATATAATGTAGAAGATTATTTAGAAGAATGTCTTAAAAGCTTATATAATATAAAGAATATAAAATTGGAAATAATACTGGTAAATGATGGTTCAAAGGATAACAGTTTTAAAATTATGGAGAAATTTAAAGAAATATATCCTGAAAAAACTGTTTTGATAAATAAAGAAAATGGGGGACTTTCATCTGCAAGGAATGCAGGAATGAAAGCTGCTGTTGGAGAATATATATCTTTTATAGACAGTGATGATTTTATAGATGTTGGTGAATTTGAAAAGTTTTTTAAAGAAGGACAAAAAGATAAATTAGATGTTATGGTAGGAAATATGAGATACTATACTCCTGAAAAAACAGGAGATTCTCTATTCAGATCAGATATAATAAAAAATAGTGGGATAGTAAATGGAATTGATTTTTTCTGGAATCTTTTTCAAAAACCTAAATGCTTTAGAGAAGAAGTTGTAGATGATATATATAAAAGAGAATTTTTAGTAAAAAATAATATCTGGTTTAATGAAAACATAGTACATGAAGATAGTGAATTTACTCCTTTGGTATATTTAAAAGCTGAGAAAGTAAAATATATAGACAGAGCTTTTTATTTTTACAGACAGAGAACTGGAAGTATAATGAATAAAGTTTCAGAAAAAAGCATAGTTTCTTTAGAAAGCATATGTGAAAAATTTTTTATTGAATGTAAGAATTTGGACTCTAAAAAAGGAAAAGAAGTGTTATCATCTCTTATACTTAGTTTTTATTCAGTGGTTGTATATAAGAGATACAATGGAGCAGGGGATTGGAAAAGAGTGCATAAAAGATATAAAGAACTATATAGGGAATTAAAAAATAATAAAGGGTTTGAACTTGAGGAATTTCTCCTGTCTTTTTCAGTGTTTATACCTAATATGCTCAGAAAATTTTTAGGAAAGCAAATAACAAATGTTCAGAAGATACCAAAATTTTAAGAAAAAGGAGAATGTATGATACCTAAAAAATTACATTATATATGGCTTGGAAATAATTCAAGGCCAAATTTGATGGATATATGTATCAATTCTTGGAGGGAAAAACTTCCAGATTATGAAATCATAGAATGGAATGAAAGTAATTTAGATTTTGAAAACGAAATAAACAGCAATACTTTTTTAAAAGAGTGTTTAGATAGAAAATTATGGGCATTTTTGTCTGATTATTTTAGAATGAAAGTTTTATATGAAAATGGAGGTATCTATTTAGATACTGATATGCAGATTATAAAAAGTCTAGATGAATTTCTGAAAGATGAGTTTTTTATTGGATTAGAAAGTGAAGATGTAATAAGTGCTGGAATAATAGGAGCAGTACCTCACAATGAAGTTGTAAAAGATATAATGGATTTTTACAAGGAAGATATATGGAATGAACCTATTTATACAATTCCTGCTATAATAACAAGAGTATTAAAGAAAAAATATTCTTTTGAATTAAAAAATGAAATAATAAATATTAAAGATGGAGCTGTAAAGATATATCCATCTAATTATTTTTATCCTTACCATTTTACAGAAGAGTTTCAGTATTCTAAATTAACTGAAAAAACTTATGGGATACATTGGTGGGGAAAAAGCTGGGGGAAAAAGAAAGATTTAAAAAAATTATATTTTCTTGAATTTAAACATTTTAGGGGAATTAAAAAAATATTAGTAAATATTCTTATTTATACAGGATTGTTAAAGTTTATCAAAGAATGGAAAATACTGAAAATAGCTAATAGAAAAATTAATTTTTAAAGGAATGTGAAATGAATAGATTAAAAAATTTATTACAGGATAAACTAGTAAGAAATTTTCTCAATATATTCAGTGGAGATGCTATTGGATCAGTACTTTCTATTATTTCTATATCTTTCATTACCAAAAGAATAGGAATGGAAAAATATGGTTTTATAGTTCTGATACAGGGAATAGCTTCATTGGTAGATGGAATATTTAATTTTCAGTCGTGGCAGGGTTTTATAAAATTTTTTCCAGCAGCAAAAGGAAAAGATGAAGAAATGAAAAAACTTATAAAATTCAGCTATATTTTGGATATAGCCACAGCTTTGATAGCTTTTATTATATTAAATTCAGCAGGAGTACTGATAAGGAGAATATATAATTTTACTCCACAGGAAATGTTTCTGTTGATGATATTTTCTTTTTATATAATTTTCAATATACAGGGAACTTCTATTGGTATATTGAGAAGCTTTGACAGATTTGATATGTTGAGAAATCAGAGAGTGATTACTTCAATATATAATTTTGTTATGTTGGGAGTTGGGTTTTATCTGAAACTGGATTTAGGATATTTTGTTTTTGTATATCTTTCATCAAATGTGTTAAATGGAATACTGGTAAATATTTTTGCAATAATGGTGTTGAAAAAAAGAAAGCTTCTTGGATTTGTTTTTGAAAAGGTTAGTTTCAATAAAGAATTTTTTAAATTTACATGCCTTACTAATCTAAATTCAAGTTTAGACATACCAGTACAATATTTTGATAATCTTTTAATAGGAAAGATGCTGTCTTTAGAGCAGTTGGGAATATATAAAATTTGTAAAACTGTGGCCACTGTACTTGATAAGGTGGGAACTCCTATTTATCAAACATTGTACCCATATTTTTGTGAAACAATTGCCAGAAAAGATGTTAAGGAAGTATTTAGAAAGTTTTTGAAAGTATCAGCTCTTCTTTTGGGTATGTGTACTTTAATGGTAATAGGGCTGAATGTAGTAGGATTTTATCTTTTTTCTCAATTTTTTAGTAAACTGATATTAAACTATAAATTTGAAGTAAATTTATATATTGTAATGAAATCTTTAGGAACAGTATTCATAGCAGTACACCCTCTTTTCCTTTCGTTAGGATATATAAAAGTAGAAACGAAAATAATTTTTATAGCTAATTTAATATATATGGGAATTTTATTTCCACTGATAAAAAATTATGGTCTGAGTGGAGTAATTGGAGCTTATGGAGTGCAGGTAGTATTGATTGTTGGAATGAAAATGTGGTACATTCTTTCTAGAAAAGAAAAAATATCTTTTGAAGAACAGAATCAAGATATGAATAATGATTATTATAATTAAAATAAAGGATTAGTTCAAATAAAATTTAAGAATAAAAATGATTTTTTTAGTTATAGCTTAAAGTAAAGACATTATTAAAAAGTTAAATTAAATTTTAGAAGTTTGGAAATTAGAAAGGTTTATGTAATTAATGAAGTAAGTAAAACGTGAAAAACAGTATGTTTGAGCAAAGCGAGTTTACTGTTTTTAGTTTTATGAACGAAATTAATAATAAACCTTTCTATTGGAAAAGTTCTAAATTTATATCTCAGCTAAGTTATAACTTACAAGATTTAGAAAATTATTTTAGCGAAAAAGGCAGAGTGACATGAACAGTAGTTCCTTTGTTTAACTCACTTTTTATTTCAAGGTCACCTTTTAAAACTTCTATTATATTTTTAACAATTGATAATCCTAATCCATGACTTCCCATATTTCTACTTCTTGCCTTATCAACTCTAAAGAATCTATCAAAAATATGTTCTAAATCTTCTTTACTTATTCCCATACCATGATCTTCAATAACTACTGTAATATTTTTACTTTGAGTTATAGATATATTAATGGGATTGTTCAATCCATATTTTACAGCATTTTCTATTAAATTAAGAAAAAGTTGTTTTACAAGATAAGGGTCGGAATATATTATTATATTATTTGGAATAAAATTTATTTCCTGTTGTGGATATACTAATTTGAGGTGTTTTATTATATCTTCAAGAAGGTTAGATATAGATATCTTTTTAAAATCAAGGCTATCTTTGTTATCTTTAGCTAAAAATAAAAGCTTAGTAACTAATGTACTCATATTTTTAGTTTCATCTTCAATAGAATCTAAAGCCTCCATTAATATACTTTTATTAGAAGCCCCCCATCTTTTTATGAGATTAACATATCCTCCTATTATGAATATAGGAGTTTTTAATTCGTGAGAAGCGCTGTTCACAAAGTCTATTTGAGCATCAGTTTGTTTTTTTAATCTACTGAGCATATTTTTATATGAATGTATAATAGAAATAAATTCAACAAAATTATTTTCTGTTTTTACATCAGCATCTAAGGAATCAAGATTGATTTTATTTGTTATCTCCTGAATATTTCTTAGTGGGGGTATAAACATATTATAGAATTTTTTTGAAATATAGATGCCAATAATCAAAGTAAAAATAATCCATACACCAGCTATTCCAATAGATCTAAAGAATATAATTTTATCTCCTTTGAGATCCTTTATTATTTTTAAATCAATGGGCTCTATTCCTTTTACATAGATTGTTCTGTGAAGAGCCTGATAATCATAGAAGCCTATATTTTGTATTCCATCATGCTCCTTTAAATCTAATTCTTTTGGATAAATGTCGCTGTTGGAATATATTTTTCCATTATAATCAAATACTACAAAAACATTATCTATTTTAGGGCATTCTTCCAAAGCTCCTTTAAATAACTTGTCTATAGGAATATTTTTTTCTAGTTTTTCAGTAAATTCATTTAATTCATAATCTATAAATATATTTGTCGTTGTTATATCTGCACTGGAAACTTTTATCATGTATGAAGCAAATATGTATAAAAGACCAAGATATGAAAATGAAAATATAAATACAAGAATATAATAACTTTTTTGGAGTTCATCTGATAACTTTTTCATTCTCACCCTCTCTTTTCATCTTCTTTTTTTAATACATATCCAAAGCCTCTTACAGTATGAATAAATTTATTTTCATCATAATCAATTTTTTTTCTTAAAGCATTGATATAAACATCTACTATTTTTTCTTCTCCCATGTAGTCATAACCCCATACTTCGTTGAGGATTTTTTCCCTTGATACAACTAATTCCTTATTTAATAAAAGATAATGAAAAAGATTATACTCAGTTTTAGTGAGAGAGATTTCTTTTTCATTTTTATATAAAGAATTGGTTTTAAGATCTAATTTTAAAATATCATAATGTATATAGTCTGTGTTGGTAAAATTAGATTTATTTCTTAAAGCTACTCTTATTCTTGCAAATAATTCTTCAATTTCAAAAGGTTTAGTAAGATAATCATCAGCTCCCATATCCAAAAGTTCTACTTTATTTAATGTATGGTCTTTAGCTGTAAGAACTATTATTGGAATATTGGAAGTCTTTCGTATTATTTTGCATACTTCTTCCCCAGAAAATTTTGGCATCATAAGGTCAAGAAGAATAATGTCATAAAAATTATTCTTAAACTTTTCTATTCCCTCTTCTCCATCTTGAGCAGTATCAACTGAATATTTTTCATGTTCCAGTTCCAATTGCAGATACCTTCTTATTTTCTTTTCATCTTCTATTATCAAGATATTTTTCATTTATTCTGCACCTCATATAAGATTATTAAATATATTCTAACATTAAAAAGTTAATATTTAGTAAAAAAAATAAAAAAACAGTAAAAAAAATAATAAAAAAAATAAGAGATATTTTAACCATATTTTTACTTTTTAATTTTATCATAAATGTGAATAAGAAATAAGGAGGAACTAAAATATGGAAAGAATTTCAGTTATTGCCCCTGTCTACAACGAGAAAGAAAATATAAAAAGATTTATAGAAAAAGTGGAAGGAGCATTGAAAAAAAGATTTGATTCTTATGAAATCATTTTAATAGATGATGGAAGTACAGATGGGAGCAGAGAGATATTAGATAAGGAAGCTGAAAGAAATGGACATGTAAAAGTATATCATTTTACAAAAAATAATGGACAGACTGCAGCTTTGGCAGCAGGCTTTAAAGTATGTACAGGAGAGCTTGTAGTAACAATGGATTCAGATCTTCAGACTAATCCAGAAGATATATATGTACTTCTTGCATATATCAATGATTATGACATGGTAAATGGAAGAAGAGCTACAAGAGAAGATGGTATTAAGAAAAAAATATCATCTATGGTGGGAAATGGAATAAGAAATTTAATTACAGGAGATGATATACAAGATACAGGGTGTCCTCTTAAATTATTTAAAAAGGAGGTAGTAGATACTTTTTATCTTTATGAAGGAATGCATAGATTCTTGCCAACACTCTCTAAAATAAATGGATTTAAAGTAATAGAGGTACCAGTAAGACATTATGACAGAGAATATGGAAAATCTAAATATGGAATTTTTAATAGATTGTTTAAGGGATTGAAAGATGCTTTTGCAGTTAGATGGATGAAAAAAAGAAAACTTTCATATGTAATAGAAAGAGGGGAATAGAATGGAAAAATTTTTGAGATGGGACTTTTTTGTAATAATAGGAATGATAGGGCAGGTTCTATTTTCAATGAGGTTCATTGTTCAGTGGATAGCAAGTGAGAAGGCAGGAAAAAGTGTTATTCCATTTTCATTCTGGATATTCAGCTTGGGAGGGAGTGCTCTTCTTTTAAGTTATGCTATATATAGAAAAGATCCGGTTTTTATTCTTGGGCAGGCACCTAATCTGCTTATTTATTCTAGGAACATATATTTGATAAAGAAGAAAGGGAGTTAGTATGTCTAGCGAAGATAGAAAATATTCATTGATAATTTTTATTTTGTCATTAGTATCATTTTTTCCAAATTTATGGGTAAAAGATGCAGACTTAATGGAAGCAAGAAATTTTATAACAGCTAGGGAAATGGTAGAAAGTGGAAATTGGCTGATACCAACATTAAATGGGAATTTGAGATTTGAAAAACCACCTCTTCCAACATGGATAACAGCAGGAATGATGAAATTATTTCACAATACAACAGATGAATATTTATTGAGAATACCTGTGGCTATTGTATCGATTATATTAATATTTCTTATTTACTATTTAGTAAAGATATTGACAGAGAAAAGCCTTTACAGCTTTATAGCAGCATTTATCTCCCTTACAACTTTTATGCTGATAAAAACAGGAAATGAAAATAGCTGGGATATGTATAGTTATGCTTTTGCTTTTGGCACAGTAGTTTTTTTTACTGCTGGAATGAAAAAAGAGAAAATAAAAAATTTTATTATAAGTGGAATATTTTTAGCCTGTTCCATATTAAGCAAGGGACCAGTGGCACTTTATGGTTTGATACTTCCCTTCATAGTTTCATATGGATATATCTATGGAATGGAAAATTATAAAAAGAACTGGAAAGGTATTTTAATAGTATTGGGTACAGCAGTTTTATTGTCAGGAATATGGCCAGTACTAATGTTATTAAATTATAAAGATATTTTTTTAAGTGTAATGGAAAAAGAGAAAGATACATGGAACTCAAAACACACACAGGGAATATTATTTTATCTGGATTATTTCATATATATGGGAGTATGGATATTTTTCTCGGCATTTGGAATGGTAAAAAAATGGAGCAAAGAAAGAGCAGAAGACAAAAAATTTTTTAATTTTGTATTCTTATGGAATTTGCTGGTATTGATTCTGTTATCTTTGATAAAAATGAAAAAGAAAAGATATGGAATACCCATTTACATAACTTCAAGTTTAATGGTCAGTTCTATATGCAGCTACTATTATCAAAAAACGTGGAATGAATTGAAAAAATCAGACAGAGTACTTTTTCATATTCAAAGTATTTTTATTTGGATAGTATCTTTAGGAATACCGATTTTTCTTTTTGTAGGTGGATATATAAAAAGAGATGTTTCTTTAAGCTATATATTAATTATTTTGACTATAATGATTCCTTTTTACTGCTGGTTGTATATAGCAAAAAATCATAAAGCCAAGATAAAAAATATTATATTGGGAAGTGGAATATTAATGCTCATAGCTAACAATTCTACAAATTGGTTTATAGAAAGAGAAATTAGAGAAAAAAATGATAAAAGTATTCCTAAAATAAGCATGGCAAAGAAAATTCCAATTCAATGGGAAATATATTCTGATGATTTTGAAATAGAAGATGTGTGGAATATTGGAAAAAAGATAAATAAACTTGATGATAAAGTGTTGTTGAAAGATGAGTTTGTTATTTTGGAAAATGATGAATTAGATATGGAAAAGTTTAAAAATTACTTTATAGCAGATAAAAAAATATTTACTCGTGGAAATAACGATATAGTAAAACTATTTTATCTGGAAAAATTGGAGGATATGAATGAAGATTTTGATAACAGGAGCAGCAGGATTTATAGGGTCGCATTTAACAGAGGAGCTGCTGAAATTAAAAAATAAGATAATAGCTGTAGATAACTTTGATGAGTTCTATTCTTTAGATATAAAATGCAGAAATGTATTGGAATCTGTTGGCAGAAAGGAAAAATTAGAATCTGTAATTAATTTAAAAGATAGAGATGAGAAGATAGCACAGCTTGTAGTAAATAGCTCAGATGAGAATTATAAGCTTTACTATTGTGATATTAGAGATAAAAACAAATTGGAAAAGATATTTGAAAAAGAAAATCCTGAATTTGTAATTAATTTAGCAGGCTTGGCAGGAGTAAGACCCTCTTTAGAAAAACCTTTAGAGTATGAAGAAGTTAATGTAAGAGGAACTATGAATATTCTCGAAATATGTAAAAAATTAGGAATAAAAAAGTTTATACAGGCATCTTCATCATCTGTATATGGAAATAATAAAAAAGCTCCCTTTAAGGAAACAGATATTGTAGATTTTGCTATTTCTCCATATGCAGCAACTAAAAAGAGCTGTGAAGTAATAGGGCATGTATATCATAAATTATATAACATAGATATGTTTCAATTAAGATTTTTTACTGTATATGGAGAGAGGCAGAGGCCGGATTTGGCAATCTATAAATTTACAAAAATGATATTTGAAGGGAAAGAGATTCCTTTTTATGGAGATGGAAATACATTTAGAGATTATACATATGTAAAAGATATTGTACAGGGAATAACAAAGTCTATTGACTACTTAAAAAATAATTCTGATGTCTATGAAATATTAAATTTGGGAGAATCCCATGTGGTGTCTTTAAAAGAAATGGTAGAAGTAATAGAAAATACACTGGGAATAAAAGCAAAAATAAACAGACTTCCTATGCAGATGGGGGATGTTGAAAAAACATATGCAGATATAAATAAGGCAAAAACATTAATAGGATACAATCCGTCAACAAAGTTTGAAGATGGAATTGTAAAATTTGTTGACTGGTTTAAAAATCTTAATAAAGACTAAAGGAGAAGAGAATGAATATTTCAGTTATAGGAACAGGGTATGTAGGACTCGTTCAAGGTGTAATAATGGCAGAATTTGGGGCCAAAGTAATATGTATGGATATAGATGAACACAAAATAGAAACTTTACAAGAAGGGAAAGTACCTATATATGAACCTGGACTTCAGGAACTTTTAATAAAAAATATAAAAGGAAAAAGAATTGAATTTACAACAGATATGAAATATGCTGTAGAAAATTCAGAAGTCATATTTATAGCTGTGGGAACACCTCCTGCTTTAGACGGCTCTGCTGATTTGCACTATGTATTAGATGTGGCATCTAACATTGGAAAATATATAAATGAATATAAAGTCATTGTAGATAAATCAACAGTTCCAGTGGGAACTGGAAAAAAAGTGAGAGATAATATTCAGAAGGAATTAGATGAAAGAGGAGAAAGTATAGAGTTTGATATAGTTTCAAATCCTGAATTTTTAAGAGAGGGAAAAGCTGTAGGAGATTGTTTGAGGCCTGACAGAATAGTAATAGGTTATGAAACAGAAAAGGCAAAGGAAATAATGAAGAAAGTATATGATGTTCTTTTTATAAATGAAACTCCTTTTATGTTTACTAATATCGAAACTGCTGAAATGATAAAGTATGCCTCTAATGCTTTTCTTGCTGTAAAAATTTCCTTCATAAATGAAATAGCTCTTTTATCGGAAAAAGTAGGTTCTAATTCTCAGGAAATAGCAAGAGCAATGGGAATGGACGGAAGAATATCGCCAAAATTTCTACATTGTGGACCTGGATATGGGGGATCATGTTTTCCAAAAGATACAAAAGCTATTGTAGATATAGCTGATAAATATGGAGAGGAGATGTTTGTAATAAAAGCTGCAATTGAAGCAAATGAAAAACAAAAAAGAAAAATGGTAGATAAAATAATCACTAAAATGAACGGATTAAAAGGGAAAATAATAGGAATACTGGGACTTTCTTTTAAGCCTGATACAGATGATATGAGAGAAGCTCCAAGTATTGATATAATAAGAGGACTTGTAAAAAATGGAGCAAAAATACATGCTTATTGCCCAGAGGGAATAAAGGAAGCAAGATGGAGATTGGCAGATATAGAAAAAAATATAATATATTGTGCTGATGAATATTCAGTGGCTAATGATGTAGATGGTATAGTTTTATTAACTGAATGGAATCAATTTAGAGGTATGAATCTGGATAATATTAAAGATAGAATGAAGGATAATTTTTATTTCGATATGAGAAATGTCTATGCAAAGGATAAAAGGGTGAGAGAACTTTTTAAATATTATCCAATAGGACAAAATTAATTAATTTTTTAAGAGAGAATTTTTTAGTTATACCTTAGCTACAATAGAGATATAGTTTATTAATTTTGCTCATACCTTTAAATCGGTAAACTCACTGCGTTCAAACAGTACCAATTTTAACGAGGTATTTTACTTCATTAATAACGACATTATCTCTAATTTCCACTAAGCTATAACTAGGATTGTTTTTTATTGAAATTGCTTAATTTGAAAATATTTTTAAGAATGTTGTACTTTAAAAATTAATCTAACTCTTTGTTTTTTCACCAATTAATAAGAACTATGTTTAAATAGTACTAAATCTCTAATTTCTACTAAGTTATAATATATAAAAAAGCGAAGCAAACCAAAAAGGAAAGCTTCGTTTTTTTATATTAATTAAATTTAAAGAAATAATTCCATTTCATTATCATTTTCTTTAAAGCCCAAAGACCTATATATATCTTTTCCAGCTTCACTGGAGTTTAGCCATAGTTTTTTTATAGCTGAGTTTTTTGAAAAAGTAATAATTTCATTTACAAGCTTTGAAGCAGCTCCTTTTTTTCTAAATTCAGGGAGGGTATATACATTTAAAATATATCCTTCAAGTCCAACAGGATTTTGAAAATAAGGAATTCTGCAAAATATACACATAGATGCTACAGCAACTACATTGCCATTTATTTTGGCAAACCAACAGAATAAATCTTTATCTATATGAGATGTATAATAGTTTCCAGTTTCTCTCACTAACTCTTCTATTTCTGTGTTTTCATCTATTTCTTTAAGTTCTTTAAATAAGGAAACTCTTAATTTAACAAAATTTTCCTTATCATCTATAGTGCTCTTGTATATATCCATAAGCTCTCCCTATGAAGCAGAAATTATTTGCTGATAATTTTTTTATCGATTCTATTTATATCTTTTACACCAGTAAGAATCATAGCTTGTGTAAGCTGTCCCTTAAGATTTTCAAATATAGTTTTAACTCCCTCTTGTCTTCCACCGACAGAACCCCATGTAAGAGGTCTTCCTACAAGGACACCTTTAGCACCAAGAGCCATATATTTAAGAATATCTACTCCTTCTCTAACTGATCCATCAACAAGGACATTGATTTTATCTCCAACAGCTTTTACTATATCCTCTATTACCTCACAAGGAGCAAGAGTTTCATTGAGTACTCTTCCACCATGATTAGAAACAACTATAGTATCTACTCCTGCTTCAACACAAAGTTTAGCTTCGTCTACACTTAGAATACCCTTTACTATAAATGGAAGTTTAGTAGAGGCAGCAAGTTCTTTCAATTCAGCAAAAGATTTAGGACCAACAGGTTGTCCAAAGAGTTTCATAGTAATAAGTCCAGCACCATCAACATCTACACCTACTGCAATAGCTCCAGCTTCTTCAGCCAGTCTGATTCTTTTTATTATTTCATCATTGCTTCTAGGTTTTATAATAGCAACACCCATTCCACCATTTGTTTTTATAGCTTCCAGACCAGCAGTATAGCAGCTTGCATCTCCTGTATCTCCTATCATTCCAATAGTGCCAGCATCAATAGCTCCCCCTATTACGTCAAGGCAGTATTCTTCTTCAGTAACTCCTCCACCCATGTTAAATTTAGTTCCAGTTATAGGAGCTCCAAGACATGGAAATGAAAGTTCTTTTCCCCAAAGTTTAGTAGTTAAAATCGGTTCAGTAGCATCATGGATTGTTCTCATTATGACTTTTATATTTTTCAATTTTAAATATGAATTTTTAAAAGATTCTCCTGTACCAGTTCCACCCATTCCAGGCACTTTTCCGGAACACCAGACACCATCACAAATTTTGCACAAATTACAGAAACCTTTCATTTTTTCTCTTGCATTTTCCTTAACAGTTTTAATATCCATATTAAAACCCCCTTATAATTCTAAATTTCCACTACTATCCTATCTTATACCATCTTAGCTTAGTTGTCAATTAGATATGCAAATTTTCGTTTTTTTAGAATCTATGGAAATAAAAAGATATTGACAAAAAGTGTAAAATAAAGTAGTCTATTGATAATAAGAGTAAATTTTTTATACAATTAATTTTTAGATAAGAGGGTGGAAAGAAACATGGCAAGTAAAACTGTTGAAATCAAAAATGAAACTGGACTGCACACTAGACCAGGAAATGAATTTGTAAGTTTAGCTAAAACATTTTCTTCTCAAATTGAAGTAGAAAATGAGGCAGGAAAAAGAGTTAAGGGAACTTCATTATTAAAATTACTTTCACTAGGAGTTAAAAAAGGTACTAAAATCACTGTACACGCTGAAGGAGATGACGCTGATACAGCTGTAGAACAATTAGCTCACCTTCTTGAAAATTTAAAAGACTAGGTTTAACGGAAGGTACTGTATAAGTGCCTTCTATTTTTTTGACTAATTGTAATTATTGATAAAACAAATGAAGAAAGGGAAAAAAATATGAGTAGACAAATAAAGGGTATTGATGCATCACCAGGTATTGCAATAGGAAAGGTATTCTTATATCACGAAAAAGAACTTGTTATTGAAGAAAGAAAAAATTGTGATCCAGAAAAAGAGAAAGAAAAACTATTAGCTGGAAGAGAAAAATCAAAAGAACAGCTATTAGTGATAAGAGATAAAACTGCCAAAAAGCTTGGAGAAGATAAGGCAGCGATATTTGATGGACATATTACACTTTTAGAAGATGAAGATCTTTTTGATGAAGTTATTGAAATAATAGAAGATGAGGGAATAAGTGCTGAAGCAGCTCTTCAAAGAGGAATAGATGATTACTGTGAAATGTTGTCTAACCTAGAAGATGAATATTTAAGAGAAAGAGCAGCAGACCTTAGAGATATTGGAAAAAGATGGCTTTATAATACAGCAGGAATAGAAATTTTAGATTTAAGTTCACTTCCTCCTAATACAGTTGTAGCAGCTAAAGATCTTACTCCATCTGACACTGCTCAAATTGATTTAAATAATGTAGTGGCTTTTATAACTGAGATTGGAGGAAAAACAGCTCATTCATCTATTATGGCTAGATCATTAGAGCTTCCTGCAGTTGTAGGTACAGGAAATATATGTTCAGTGGTAAAAAATGGAGAAACTGTAATAGTTGATGCTCTAAAAGGAGATATTATTCTTGATCCTTCAGCAGAAGAGATTGCAAAATATGAAGCTAAGAAAGTAGAATATTTTGAAGAAAAAGAGCTTTTAAAACAATTAAAAGATAAAGAAGCTATATCAAAAGATGGAATAAAAGTAGGAGCATGGGCTAATATAGGATCACCTAAAGATGTTGATGGTGTACTTAGAAATGGTGCTACAGGAATAGGATTATACAGAACAGAATTTTTGTTTATGAATAATGACAGATTTCCAACAGAAGAGGAACAGTTTGAAGCATATAAAGCTGTTGCTGAAAAAATGGAAGGTAAACCAGTTACTATTAGAACTATGGATATTGGTGGAGATAAATCTCTTCCATATATGCAGCTTCCAAAGGAAGAAAATCCATTCTTGGGATGGAGAGCTATAAGAGTATGTTTAGACAGACCTGAAATTCTTAAAACTCAATTTAGAGCTTTATTAAGAGCTTCAGCTTTTGGGCATATTAAAATTATGCTTCCTATGATAATGGATATAACAGAGATAAGAAGATCAAGAGCTTTGCTTGAAGAATGTAAAGCTGAATTAATAGCAGAAGGGGCTAAATTTGATGAGAATATAGCTTTAGGAATAATGGTAGAAACTCCTGCTGTTGCATTCAGAGCTAGAAATTTTGCTGAAGAAGTAGATTTCTTCTCAATAGGAACTAATGACCTAACACAATATACACTGGCAGTAGACAGAGGAAATGAAAATATTTCTCATCTATATGATACATACAATCCAACAGTATTAGAAGCTATAAGACTTTCAATAAAAGGTGCTCATGAAGCTGGAATATCTATTTCAATGTGTGGAGAGTTTGCTGGAGATGAAAAAGCTACAGCCCTTCTATTTGGAATGGGATTGGATTCTTTCTCAATGTCAGCTATATCTGTACCAAGAATTAAGAAAAATATAATGTCTTTAGATAAGAAAAAATGTGAAGCTCTTGTAGAAGAGGTTATGGCATTAAATACATCTGAAGAGATTTTAGAAGTTATAAAGAAATTTAATAAAGAAAATTTAAAATAATTAATTAAAATAATTAATTAAAATAAAATGCAGGTGGCTAAAAAACCAGACTAATTTTTAGAATTTTATAGACTTAGAAAGATTTGTATAAAATATTTCTATGAAAAAGTTCTGAAATTATATCTTGGTTTATAAATCACCTGCATTTACTATTTAGCATGATATTAAAAAACATAAAATTATTTCGTTTGAATAGCCATCAACCAGTAATGATTGTTATTCCAATCAAAAGTGCCAGCTTCTATCATATTAGCTTTTCTTGTATGAGCAGCATAAGAACGTGGATTGACTTGATTGATAAATGTAACCATATAAGGAAAACGGTCAGCCATACTTTTGAGTGAAAAAGTAAAAAGCTTTTCAAATATACCTGTACCACGATATTTTTTATCTAGACAGACAGGACCATATTGATAAGAATTTTCAACTGTCAATGTTTCTCCATTTAGTTCAAATTCTTTGAGATGTTCAATCATGTATGTAAATAGTGGCCAAGGCTGCCAGAAATTCCAGCTTCCTGCAAGAGCAAATCCTACAATCCTATCACCATCTTCTGCTACTGTAATTCCTTTTTCAGTTTCCATTAAATTGCACAATTGTTCTTTGGTAATGTTAGTAGTAACAAACCCATTTTGCTTTTCTTCTTCTGAAATTGTATCCACATGATTGGTCCTTAGCAAATCTAATACTCTGTCTAAATCATTATCCACTGCATAACGAATTTCCATTTGAGATTCCCTCCCTCATTATAAAATTCATAAAATAAATATGTAAATTTAAGCTTTCTCTATATGCAAATTTTTCAATTGAGAAACAACTGCATCAACTAATATACTTCCACTTTCTTTATTCAATGAAGAAAGTCCTAATTCATTCTTATTTCTATTATATTTTAAAATTATAAGTCAGGCAAGTAAAATAAAAAAACGCTTCTTAAAATCAAGAAGCGTTGAATACAAATGGTGCCTAGAAATGGATTCGAACCATCGACCGTACGGGTATGAACCGTATGCTCTAGCCAACTGAGCTATCTAGGCATGGTGGAGATAAGCGGGATCGAACCGCTGACCTACGCAGTGCAAGTGCGTCGCTCTCCCAAACTGAGCTATATCCCCAGTGCTTTGGAGCGGGAAACGAGGGTCGAACTCGCGACATTCAGCTTGGAAGGCTGACGCTCTACCAACTGAGCTATTCCCGCTTGACACAAGAATTATAATATCATAAAAGATATTTTCTGTCAATAATTTTTTTGATATTTTTTTATACTATAAAATTGTAAATTGAATCTGAGTAAAAATGCAAAAGATAAGTGAAAAAGAGCAGAAGACAAAAGAATAACAATAAAAGGAAAAATTACAGGAAGTATAATGATGAAAATATTAAATTTAATTTTAATCTAATAAAAAATTTTATCCTGTCTTTTTATTTGAGAAATAAATATCTGTCAAAGCAATTACTTTAAAATTTATTCTAATCATAATTTTTACTTTTATTATTAAAAAAATTCATAAGGGGAAAAGGGAAATAAAAGAGGTATAAAAATCGAGAAAAAAAATATGTGTTCTCTTTTATGTATAAAGGCGAACTCTTTGATGGCTTTATTATAATCTTTAATTCTTAAATAGTCAATAAAAATTTTTGCCCAAAAACCCAAGGTCCAAAAAATGACCCCAGTAAAAATGCACCCCAAAACCAAATTAGTGTTCGCTTTTATACATAAAAGAGAACACTAAAATAAGGGCACTTTTTACTGGAAGAGAGGGAACTATGAGAAAAATATTGTAAATTTCCACATAGGAGAAATGAAAAAAATAGATATAAAGAGGTAGAAAGAACAAAATTAAGTTTGGAGAAATATGTGGAGTTTATGTAAAAAAGTAAATAACTGTAACTTGGTAGATGAAACTGGGACGAAGTAAAGTAATCTGCAAAAGGACAGTTAAAATAAAGAAATGGGAGGAAAAATAGTTATGATTAGCAATTTTAGTGAAGTGGAAAAATCTTTAAAGAGATGCCTGAAGGAAAAAGTATCAATAACAGCAGCAACAGTGGTAGGGTTCTTAATAGCAGGAACAGTAGCATTTGGGACAGCAACAAATGTAACTGTTAAAGGAAGTGAAGAGGGAAAAATAACAATCGCAGGGGTAGGTTCTACAGGAAGTGATAAAGTAATTGAAAATAGAAAGGATGGAAAGCTAACAGTTGGGGATATTTTAAATAAAGAAGGTACAGCCCCAATAGACTCTCTTGCAGGATTATTAACTGTAAGTGTTGAGGATAAGGCAGCTATAATAAAAGGGAATTATGAGGGAGGTTCTGGATTAGGTACTCTTACAATAAGCTCAAGTGAAAATCAAGGAGTGACTTTCTTAACAACAGATAAGGATTATACTTCAATAACAAGTAATTTGAATGTTGAAGTTACTGGGCAAGATGGTAAATCAGCCACAGCAATGGAAGCTGCTGAAGAAGGACATACAGTAACAAATGCAGGAGAAATTACAGTTAATAAGTATGCAGTTGGTATGGTAGCTGGTGCAGGAGCAACAGCTGTGAATGATAAAAACTCAGGTGAAAGTGCAGGAATTACAGTAAATGCTGATACTGGTGAGGCTAACACTGCCATTGGTATGGTAGCTGATGGAGATAAAGCAACAGCAACAAATAATGGTAAAATCGATGCTCAAAAAGGAATTGGTATGTTGGCTAAAAATGGAGCAACAATTGAAAATTCAGCTGATGCAACAATAGAAGTAGGAAAAGAAGGTACTTCTGCTGGTACAGGAATGTTAGTAACTGGAAATGGAACAGCAACAAATAATGGAACTATTAATGTAAATTATACAGGGTCAATTGGTATGTCAACTACTACAGTAGCTGACAGTACTACCACTCTAACAAATAATGGAACAATTGATGTAAAAGCTGGCACAGGTATATCAGTTGCTGGAGCTGGAGAAGCAATAGTAACAGGAGGAACAATATCTGTAGATAATGTAGATGGTAATATAGGAATTAATATTGCTGGAACAGGAACTACAACAGTAACTGGTGCAGCCATTACACTAGCTGGAGAAGGAACAGGAATTAATGCTGAAGGAAATGTAACACTTGAAAATATAGAATTAAATTTTGGTGATAATGCAACTGGAACAGGTATCGTATATGCTGGTGGTGGAACTGAAAAAGAAACAAATGCTGAAATATCTACAAGAGATATAGATGTTAAAGCTAGTGGAGCAACAGGAATAGATGCAACTATGTCAAGTGCAAAAGAGAGTAAACTTACTATTAAAATTGGAATTATTTCAACAGTAGAAGGTGCAACAGGTATTAAAATAGCTGGAACAACAACAGATGCCCCTGGTGAAAAAACTCCTACTACTGCCACTGTAACAACTACATTAGGAAAAACTGAAGGAACTGGAGTAGAAGTAACTGGAAAGGCAAATAACATTATTAATGTAACTCTTCAAGATACACAAACTCCAACATCTAAGACTCCAATATCAATAGCAAAAGGAATAGATGTGACTAGTAATGAAGATAAAGGAATAATCAACATTGATGTTAATCAAAGCAATCTTCAAGTAGCAAAAAGTGGAAACCTAGTAAATATAGGAGATGTAGCAGGAACTACAAATGTAAATATTAACAAAGATATTAAAGTAGCAACTGAAGGAACTGGAAATATAGTTAAAGCAGGAGCTATAACTTCTGGAACTTTAAATATAAATCTTAATGTAGGAGATAAAAATACTACATCAGAATCTTTAAATGTAACAGAAGGAAATACAGCTCTTAACTTAGCAAATGTTGGTGATGGTACAACTTTCGTTAAAAATACAGGAAATGTAACAATAGAAGGAACTGGAAAATTAATTAACGGACATGATACTAATGCTATATCTCTTACTAATCAAGGACTAATTGATTTAAAAGTAGTTGATAAAGCTAATAAAGAAGATGGTAACTCTGTAATTTCATCAGGAACAGGAGTAAATGTAGCAAACTATGGAACTATTAAATTAAATATAGAGTTAGATGAATTTTTAGGAGTAGCTGAGGTAAAATCTTTAGATGAATTAACTACAGAAAAAGTTCAAAATGCTTTAAAAACTTTAGGAGTTTCAGATGCAGGAACTTTCTCAAATCTTGGATATATTGAATTAACTGATGGAAAATATGCTGCAGGTACAGAATTAAAGAGTGGAGAAACATATAATATAGACAGCTTAAAATCTGTTTTAGATCAACCAGCAACAGAGGTGAGAGCTTTTAAAATAAAAGAAGGGGACGAAGTTACATTTACTTCGGAAAAGGCAGATGATAAATTATCAAATGTAAACCTTAATATAGATGGTAAATTAAACATAAAAGCAGCTTCCACTGTTGCTATAACTAATGCTAAAGATGCTCATATTTTAAACATTGGAAAAGAAGG
>OGJC01000582.1_pt1 | contig 29963 bp, 32 predicted proteins | sample 1571941 | NCBI WGS metagenome assembly OGJC01 (sample SAMEA2582100, study PRJEB24529) | metagenome | biome: Human gut stool | place: China | collected 2011 | reverse complement strand
AATGTATCTAAAGACATTTTTACAGTTTCAGAATAGATATTGTTAGAGTAAAGATCATCTAATTGAGCCACTCTTAAATTGATATCTGCTGATAATAGATCATGGATAGATTGAGTAGCAACATACATATCATTTAACTCCATATATTTATATCCAGTTTTATTAATTAAACCATCTTTATTAAATGTTGCATTCCATATTCCACCATTACCCTGTGTTATATTGTAGTAAATATCTCCGTTAGCTATTATATCCCCATCAGTTAATCCATCATGAGTTCCTAGATTAAATGTAGTATTTTCAGTAAGAGCATTAGTTAATAGAACTACTTTTCCTTTATCTGATTCATTAGAAGTTTGTCCATATGTTCCAGTAAATTTTATCTTTCCTACAGAGTTCATAAGTACATTTCCACTTTCTCCTATTTCTACTCCCATTTTTCCGTCAGTAAGGTCTATTTCAGTTTTTTGTCCAGAAGTTGCACCAGAAACTATTATTTTAGAATTTGCTCCAAATGTAAGCATTCCATTATCAGTTACTTTAATCTCGTTTATATTAGTAACATTACCAGTTATTCTAGATTTTCCTTTAGCACTTAGTGTTCCTTGTAAAGTTCCTCCACTAAGTTCTCCTTCGATATCAGCATTTACAGTGAAATTATTTAAGTTAGTAGTTTTATCTCCTTTTACTAATATTCCTACTCTATTTGCTGGTTCTGAAAGTGATGCTACCTCTGCTTTTGGAACTACCATATTAAGTGCTCCATTTTCAAGAGTAAGAGTTCCATTGTTTTCAATAGCAGCATTATTATTATTAACAACATTATCAGCTGATATATTTCCTGAATAATTTAATATTGCATCATTTTCTACTTCTAGTTTTCCATTTCCTGTAATATATACTTGACGCTCAACACCAGCATTTTCAATTTTTACTTCTTCTGTTCCACCTATTGTCATAGTTCCATCTAAACTGAACTGTACATTTTCTAATTTTTCATTTTCTCCAGCTGAATTTAATGTAAAGTTATCACCTTTAGCTATAGCGAATGCTCTGTCTGAATCTTCCTGATTTAAAGCTGAAGAAAGACCTTCTACTGTTTGTTCTCCTGTAAGAGCTTTTGCTGTAGTGAATAATTCACCATTTTTAAATCTAATATATCCAACAGATGAGAAAGTTCCTGTTGAATTAGTATCTATTACTCCTAAAGATTTTAAAGCATCTTTAACATTATCTGTAGTTAATTGATCTAAAGATTCTGCTCTAGCTACTCCTAAAAATTCATTTAACCCTATATTTAATGTAATAGTTCCATAGTTCGCTACATTTACTTTTTCTCCTGTTGAAATTACAGAGTTACCTTTTCCTTCATTAGCTTTATCAACTACTTTTAAATCAATTAGTCCTTGGTTAGAAAGAGATATAGTATTAGTATCATGTCCTGCTACTAATATTCCTGTTCCTGCTATTGTTACAGTTCCAGTATTTTTAACGGAAGCTTTATTAGCTGCACCAACACTTGCTAAGTTTAAAGCTGTGTTTCCTGCTGTTACATTTAAACCAGTATTTCCTTTAACATTAAGATTTATATTTAAAAGTCCATCTTCTCCTAGAGCAGAGTCAACTTTAACTATATTTCCAGTTCCTGTAAGTTTAACATCTTTGTTGATATCTACATTTGTTGTTCCTGTTATAGCTCCTACATTTACTAGGTTTCCTGTTCCTACAAGTTCAACATTTTGGTTGATATCTACATTTGTAGTTCCTGCTACATCTCCTATATTTACTAGGTTTCCACTTTTTGCTACTTGAAGATTGCTTTGATTAACATCAATGTTGATTATTCCTTTATCTTCATTACTAGTCACATCTATTCCTTTTGCTATTGATATTGGAGTCTTAGATGTTGGAGTTTGTGTATCTTGAAGAGTTACATTAATAGTGTTATTTTTTGCTCCTGCTACTTCTACTCCAGTTCCTGCTGTAGCTCCTAATGTAGTTGTTACAGTGGCAGTAGTAGGAGTTTCTCCATCTGATAGTTCTTCCAATTCCGTTCCAGCTATTTTAATACCTGTTGCACCAGCATTTCCTGTTGAAATGCTTCCAGTTTTAATAGTAAGTTTACTCTCTTTTGCACTTGACATAGTTGCATCTATTCCTGTTGCTCCACTAGCTTTAACATCTATATCTCTTGTAGATATTTCAGCATTTGTTTCTTTTTCAGTTCCACCACCAGCATATACGATACCTGTTCCAGTTGCATTATCACCAAAATTTAATTCTATATTTTCAAGTGTTACATTTCCTCCAGCATTGATTCCTTTTCCTGCTCCAGCTAGTGTAATCTTTGCACCAGTTACTGTTGTCTTTTCTGTTCCATCAGCAATATTTATTCCTATATTATTAACTTCTCCAGCTACTACTATTTCTCCAGCTGCTACTTCTGCTTCTCCATCTCCAGCAACTGATATACCTGTACCTTTTGTTACTGTGATTTTTCCATTATTTGTTAGAGTCGTAGTACTTTTAGTAACTGTAGTTGCTGACATACCTACAGATGAGTCTTCTCCTTCCACTGTAATTTCCGAATTAGTATCATTCACAGCTGTTGCTCCTGCACCAGCTACCATACCAACTGCATAATTCTTAACTGCAATTGTTCCTGCATTTGTTACTTTATCTCCAGAGTTAGCAGCTTTCATTGCTGTACCTTCATTATCTGAAGTACCACTAGCCTCAATTGTCAACTTACTTGTTATTGAAGTATGTTCATCATCTGTTTTTATAAGAGTAAGTGCTCCATTTTCTGTTGCTGTTGCCTTAACTGTTCCCAAAGTATCCTCACCTCCTGTAACTCCAGCAAAAGTAGCTTCTCCAGTTTCTTCATTAGTTTCTACAGTTAATAGCTTTGCAAGGTTTTCATTATAATTTTTACCATTCTGATCTAATAATTTTTTATAGTCTGCTACAGAGATAGAATTTGTAGCACCTTCTATATCTGTATCGACATTATTTATTGTAACCGTTACTTTTGATTCCCCTTTATTATTCTCTGTTTTAAATTCTACATCTGTTGCTCCCCCAAATGCTACTGTTCCTGCTATTAAGAACCCTACCACTGTTGCTGCTGTTATTGATACTTTTTCCTTCAGGCATCTCTTTAAAGATTTTTCCACTTCACTAAAATTGCTAATCATAACTATTTTTCCTCCCATTTCTTTATTTTAACTGTTCTTTTGCAGATTGCTTTACTTCGTCCCAGTTTCATCTACCAAGTTGCAGTTATTTACTTTTTACATAAATTCCCTGACTTTCACTGAATTTTATTTTTATTCTTTTACCTCTTTATATCTATTTTTTTCATTTGTCCTATATGAAAATTTACAACAGTTCCCTCATAACTCCCTCTCTTTCGGTAAAAAGTGCCCTTATTTTAGTGTTCTCTTTTATGTATAAAAGCGAACACTAATTTGGTTTTGGGGTGCATTTTTACTGGGGTCATTTTTTGGACCTTGGGTTTTTGGGCAAAAATTTTTATTGACTATTTAAGAATTAAAGATTATAATAAAGCCATCAAAGAGTTCGCCTTTATACATAAAAGAGAACACATATTTTTTTTCTCGATTTTTATACCCCTTTTATTTCCCTTTTCCCCTTATGAATTTTTTTGTGATAAAAGTAAAAATTGTAGTTGGAATAAATTTAAATTGACTCTTTTAATAGATAGTTATTTAGCGAATAGAAAAGATAGGATTAATAATATATACCAATAAAAAAACTGCCTGATTTTATTCAGACAGTTTTTATTATTCTATCAATTAAATTTTTATTTTATATACAGCTTTTTTTATCCTCTTCTTTTCTCCAACTTTTAAACATGGCATATGAGGTTCCAATGGAAAGAAAAGAATGAATCTATCTTTTGTCATTTTACAAATCACTTCTATCTCTCCATCTAAGTGATCATAATCTTTTTCTGAATCATAATTATTTCTTTCTTTAAGCACTTTTCTTGCTGAATATCCAAATTTTTCTTCTCCATCAATTATCAATTGAATATCTATATATTTTTGATGGCTCTCAAAACAAGTTTCAGAAATTTCTCTTGTCATCAGATTCTCCTGAACATTAAAATATACATTATCCCCATCTATATCATGTCTTCCTTCAGAAGCATTCAAATAATCTCCTGCCATTATACTCTCAATAGCTCTGTCAAAATTAACAGATATTCCCTTATAGTTTTTTAAATTTTCTAAAGTATCAAATATCATTTTACATCTCCCTTAAATACCCTATTATTTCCTCTTGGTTTTTTATATTTTTCAACAACTTTATTAAATATGTATGAAAATATTATTATGGTTATAACCCCAACAGCTGTTCCATACACTCTATTAGTATAATAAAGCATTGGAGTCAACCCTGGCTTTTTCATATTAACCATTATAAACATAAATACTATTCCACCTAGAGAAGCTGGTACTTTTACAAATATTTCTGTTATTATTATTACAAGTATTATCCCTACAGAGCACCAAAACGTTCCAGTAAAACCTGAAAAATATAGAGCAAATGCTACAAACCCTCCAAATACTGTACTGAGAAATCTTTCCTTTGTTCGCAAAAGAAGCTCATTCCATTCAAGTCTAAATGGTACTACTATAGCAAGAGCACAGTAATACAAAGTATAATTTGTTATATACACAGGATCAAAAAAGTGATTGATAAATTTTATTACTGCTAGTCCTAAAATTACAGCCATTCCAGGTTCCAATCCCCTCATTATCTGCTTTTTCAAATCAGCTTTTGGCATTGGTGGCACCTTATTCTTCATCTCTTCTTTGTTAAAAAATGCATTGTACAACGTTATTACAAGAGAAATAGCTGCAACCCCTGCAAAAGTTCCTATCACCCTCTCCATGAGATACCCAACTGGTGTTCTCTCAGGGTCCACATTCAGCATTATGTAGGTAAAAGCTATACAACCTACAGATGATGGAACTCTCATTACTATCTCATTGAAACAGCATACAACACACAATCCTAATATGTACATAATAAGATTTTCCTGAAATCCCATATAGCATATAAGAACTGCTATTACCCCTCCAAATATGGTTGTCATAACTCTCTCATAAGCTTGTTTTCTTGTTTTTGAATCATTCAAATCTGATACATTTAAAGCCCCTATCCCTGCATAAAAATGTGAAAGGTTAAAATAATTACATACCCATATGGATATGGCAACTGCTATTGATACTAAAAATGCTCGCTTTAGTATCTTGACATTTTTTTCTACCATAGTTCTCCTCAGATTACTCAGCTAAAATCATGGCATCTCTCCCCAAGAAATAAAATTTTTAGCCTTTTCTTTTTCAATGATAAATATATCTTAAATATATTTATTATTATTTTATCTTTTTTAGTGCATTTTTACAATAGTTTTATTTCATTTTTCTTTCAAGCCATGCTATTTCTGCATCTATTTCTTTTGAACTATTTTTCCCATTAAATTCTTTAGCTTTTTTATAGCAGTCTAAAGCTTCTACATATTTTCCTATCTTCTTGAAAACTGCCCCTGCTTTTTTATATATCCATGTATCTCTTCTATTTTCCTCAGTAATTACTTTGAAATAATATTTTGCTGCGTTTTCATAGTCACCCATTTTCTCATAATTAGCAGCTATACTATAATTTTCTACTTTACCGTTTTTTTTTTTACTTTTTTTATAGTATTCAGCTGCTTCTTCTCTTCTTCCAAGTTTTGTAAGAATATCAGCTATATTTGAAAGATTAGTTGAATCTTCAGAATCATTTTCTTCTATTTTTTTATAATACTCTAAAGCAGTATCATAATTTCCTATCTCCTTATATACATCTCCCAGTTGCTCCAAAAGCCAGTTAGATGGTTCTTTTTCTTTATCTTCCTCTGCTTTTTTTAAGTACTCTAATGCTTCTGTATGTTTTCCAAGCTTAGTTAAAAGCCAACCATATTCTCCATTTATCCAAGAGTCATTTCTTCCTTGTTTCATAGCTCTTTCTATATATATCATAGCTTCTACATATTTATCTTGTTCTCCAAGATTCCAACCTATTTGTGAGTTTAACCAGTCATCTGCCTCTTCCATTTCTTCAGCTTTTCTTAAATATTCCAAAGCTTTTTCAAATTCATCAAGCATACCTAAATTCCAACCTATTTCTCTGTACAGCCATGCATCTGAATTTTCTTCCATTTCCTCGGCCTTTTTCAAGCATTCTAAAGCCTCTTTATATTTTTCTAATTTCCCTAAATTCCAACCTAACTCTCTGTTAACCCAAGGGTCATCTCTTCCTAACTCTTTTGCTTTTTTCAAATATAAGATAGCTTCTTCAGTTTCTCCCAGCTTCCCTAAATTCCATGCAAACTCTGTGCAAATCCAAGGAGTTAAATTCTCTTTATCCTCTGCTTTTCTTAAATATTCCAAAGCTTCTTTAGGCTTTTTAGCTCTTCCTAAATTCCAAGCAATCTCTCTATACAGCCACTTACTGCTATCTCCTTGCTCTTCTGCTTTTTTCAATCTCTCAAGAGCTTCTGTATATTTTCCTAATTTTCCCAAATTCCAGCCTATTTCAGTATTCAGCCATGAATCAGCTTTTTCAAGTTCCTCTGCTTTCAGTAGATATTTTAGAGCCTCTTCTTCTCTATCTCCTTCTAACCTACCAATACACCACCCATATTCTCTAAAGAACCATGCATCATTTCTTCCCATGTCTTCAACTTTTTTTAAATATTTATAGGCTTCATCATATTTATCTATTCTATCATAGTTCCAACCTATCTCGCTGTTAATCCATTCATCATCTCTTCCCAATTCTTTTGCTTTCAAAAGGTATTCCAAAGCTTCTTCAGTTCTATCTAATTTTCCTAAATTCCATGCAAGAGTAGAAAAAACCCATGTATCTTCTCTTCCCTGTTCTACTGCTTTTTTTAGGTAGTTCACTGCCTCTTCATCTCTATCCATTTTTCCTAAGTTCCAGCCTATTTGAGAATTTGTCCATGCATCAGGCTCTTTCATTTTTTCTGATATTACAAGATTTTCAAGAGCTTCTTCATATTTTTTTAATATACCTAAATTCCAACCTAACTCCTCAAATATCCAGTTGTCATCTCTTCCTAATTCTTTAGCTCTATTCAGATAGTAGACTGCTTCTTCATTCCTATCCAATCTTCCCATATTCCAACCTAATTCACTATTAATCCAAATATCATCTCTTCCTAGTTCTTTAGCCCTATTCAGATAATATACTGCTTCTTTACTCTTTCCCAAAGCTCCTAAATTCCAACCTATTTCGCAGCACAGCCACGAACTCTCTTCTCCTTCTCCCTCTACTTTTCTTAAATACTCTAATGCTTCTTCTCTTCTTCCTAATTTTCCTAGAATCCATCCTGTTGTTGAATTAGTCCATGTATCTGTTTCCCCATTCATCTCATTCTCGGTAAGGAGCTCTAGAGCTTTGTCGTATTCCTGATTTTCTAAAAGTTCATCTACCCTGTTTTTTAAATCTTCCATTCTTCCTCCTTATTCTATATTCAAAAACATTGTCCTATTAAGTGTTTCAAACCCTTTTGCTTCGTAAAAAGATAAAGCTTCAAAATTCTGCTCATAAACTTTTAATTCTATTCTGTTTATATTCCAATCTCTTGCCCAATCTATAACACAGTCTATAAGCATACTCCCTATCCCATGTCCTTTAAATTTCTCACTAACCACAAGATTATCCAAAGCTACCCATTTCATGTCTGTTTTCACTGGAAAAGGCTGATTTTGAGTAACCATAACTTCTGCCATTCCTATAATTTCTTTATCACGTTCAGCTACAAATATTTCTCTATATGAAGTTTCTATAATACTTTTTATATATTCAATAGGTCTGCCTTCCTCTTCTGGCTTTTTAAAAAGTTCTGGATATTTTTCCAAATGAAGTTCATCAACTTCTTTATACAAAACATTAATGCTTTCTGTATCCTCTAATTTTACAGTTCTTATTATTATGTCCATTTCTCCCCCCTATACCAAGTATTTCTCTTCCAAAAATAAAAAGAGATCAGCTTTTTAGCCTCTCTCTTTATTTTATCATTATAATAGGTTTTCTGCTAGACTGATTATTTTATTCTGTATATGAAGCTGTAAATGTTATCACAGTTCCTTTTAAATTTTTTACTTTACTCTTTTGGGTATCCCATGTATAGTCATATTCATATACTATCCCATCATTTTTTATTGTTTTACTTTTTTCTACAATGCCAAGTCCTATGTCATTTTGAGGAATATTCAGAGTATATTTCAAATTCATATCTCCTGTCCCTGTAAGTGTTAAAGTATGCCCTGATACTCTTCCAATCTGTCCATCTAAAAGAATCCCAAAATTAATTTCATTTTTGTTAGAAGATATTGTGATAGGATCTTTTACTTCATAGACTGCTGTTGCTCTAAAGCTTGTTCTTTCACTTGAATAAATTGTAATTGTGAAAATTATAGTAAATAGTAAGATTATTTTTTTCATTTTCCTCCTATCTATAAATTGCTGTCAATCTTATTACTCTCATTTTCTCATCATCTGGAGTATTTTTTGATATAGATTTGCCACTTTTTAAAAGCTCAATATCACTATCTTCCAATTTTTTGCTTTTAAAATTAATATCAAAAACTGATTTAGAAGTTTCTTTTCCAAGTTTTGAGATATTTATATTGACCAATCCATTCTTTTCTCCTGATAGTTCTACATCATCATGATTAAATACAAGTTTTACTTCTGTTCCTTCCTGTGAAAATTCCAACTCAACCTTAGGAGGAACTCTATTTTCTACTCCTTTCATCTCTATTATTAAACCTTTTAGTGTAACTTCTGATTCTGCCTTCATTTTTTCAGAATTAGTATTTTGATATACTCCATACAAGAAGTTATAAAATAAACAGAACAAGAAAAAATATTTAAATATCCTCATTTTGATTCTCCTTAATAAAGATCAATTCACCTGTTTCAAAAATACCGTTTGCTACCTCTTCTGGTTTTATTAATATTTTTATCTTATCTTTTAAAGGTCTATAATTTTCATCTTTAGAAGAAAGCTCCATAATATACTCTCCCTCTATCAATCCATCTAATATAAAAAATCCATCAAATTCAGGTTTTAAAGTTTTTATTTCATTACCATCTCTCTTTAAAGTTATTCTAATTTTATTATATATATATGGAAGTTTATCTTCTGGTATATCTACTTCTTCTAATTTTATATTTCCACTCAAAGATATTGTATTCTGGAAAGGAATATCAATATGCATTCCTGTAGATGGCATCATTTTATAGTATTTTTCCTCATCATAGTACAAAAGAGGGTCAATATATGTTCTATCTACTTTAACATTAAATTTACTATTAGATGAAATATCTTCAATCAGATAATTTCCATCTTCATCTGTTTCCACACTCTTTCCCAATACTGTTACTTTTATCTCTGGTAAAGGTTCATCTCCCTCATCATACACTGAGTTAGAATTATTATCTATATAGACTTTTCCACTTATCCATGAGTTAGAAATATTTTTCAGTTTGCTGTTTCGCTGTAAATCTTCAAGCACAATTATCTTTTTAATTTTTGTACCCACTTTTCTATCATCACTTTTTTTATCACTAGCCTCAATAGAAACTTCTGTATTAAAGAATGGCATTCCAAAATCTTCAAGATAAATTGTTGCATATATCTCTGTTCTGAAATGATCTTCATCTTTTTCTGAATATGTAAATCCTAAAGATAAGTCAAAATATTTTTTACTATAATAATTATTATTACGCCTTATAAATTTTACTGAATATTTGTCAGTATCCATTTCCCATTTATTATTATATTTTATATCTATCTCTGCTGTTATATTCCAGTTATCAAAATATGATATTCCTGTCTGTAATCTTGTGGAATGTCTGTTTCTGTTCTCATCTTCTTCATATTCTTGAAACCTGTATTCTATATTATTACTTATATATCTCCTGTTATATCCAACACTTGCTATATAATCTCTATAGTATTTTCCTTTGGATATTTCCACTTCATAACCAGTACCAATATTTAATCTTCCAAAGCTTTTTCTGATATTGGCTTTATATTTCTCTTCTTTATTTTCTTCCAAACTTATTCTTTTACTATACTTTTCACCCTTTCCCTCTAAGATAAAGTCATAAAAATTCTGTCTGTATTCCCAGATAAGTGTTCCATCATTTTTTTCTGTATCTTCATACCAATTGATATTTGCCCAGAAGGGAAATTTTATGGGAGGAGAACTAAGATATATTCCATAGGCTCTCTCTTGATATCTATTTCTCTCTTGTGATTTTACTTTTAAATCATAATATCCTGCTTCTACTGTAACAAAATCATTAACTCCATATCTCAATGTTCCCCAGAAGTCATTATCTCCTCTTTTATCTACTTTTCCACTCTGTATGTTATAACTCCATTGATTTTTATTTAAAGTCTTATTATTAAGCCATAAGGAAATATCTTGCTGAATATATGTTCCATCATCCTTATATATTCTTATATAATATTTATCTGTAAGAGATTGTGTATTTATATCTCTGAAAATATATCTCTGATTTTCTGCATTTTGATAATCTATCAAAATACCATTTCTGTATAACTCTACAACTGAACCTGTGGGAGCATATCCTTCAAAGGTATTTCCATTTTTCTCTGTTACATCATATCTTGAAGATGAATCTAAAATACTTACCCCATTAATATCTGTTTCTACATCATAAAAAGATGGGACTCTCATATAGAAGTTTCCCAATATTACATCTTTCTTATCCATTATCTCTTCATAAGTTAATGATAAAGAATTTATTTCAAATTTTTCTCTATTTTTTCTGCTATCATCAAAAATACTGAATTCCCCATCTAATTCACCATATAATAACTGAGTAGAGTAATTCATCAATAATGAACTTCCCCCACTCTTCTCCAAATCATTTTTTTCATATTCTACCTGAATGACTCCTGGAGAAAAGAAACTTTTATTATCTATATATTCTTGCTTTTTTTCTGCCTTCTCACTTTTTGACATACTTCTTCTTTTCTGTTCCTGCTCATATCTTATATCAGCCGGAATTTTAAAATCAAATTGTATATTTATATTCAGCATAGCCAAATCAAATTTTACATTTTTTACTGGAAAGACTTTTCCAAGCTGTTCAATTTCTATATACAACTCTTCATTTTCTACAAATGATATATCTGAATCAAATTTCCATTGGATTTTCTTTTTATTTGGAAGCATTCCTTTAATCATTTTATTTTGAAAATCCACCTCTATATCATTTAATTCTATTGTATAAAGAAATTCTTTCATAGGAAGATATCCAATTCCTTTCATCTCATCTATATAGAGAGGGAAAAATTCTTCTTTTATCCTATTTACCTGTAAGTCCATATTTCCATCTGTCATATTTTCCATATCTATTGAGTAGCTGAATACAGCTATCAGAAAAAAAACACATAATACAATTAATCTTCTCAATTTTTATACTCCACATATATTGGATTTCCAATTTTTTCTCTAGAGGATTTAGCTTTCACCTTATAATCAATATATAAGTTTCCTTTTATTTCTAAATCTAATTCTCCATTTTTATCCAGTATGAGAGCCTCATTATTTAAAATAATAGGATTAGTTATATATGCTCCATCTTCCAGTTCAAAATAGTCATCCATTTCCACTTTTATTTCTTCAAAAGGCGTTCCTTTTATATTAAGTATAAGGTTTCTTAATGGAGGAACTTTCTTAGAAGAGGAATTTTTTATGATGGTACCAAAATTGAATCCTTGTTTTTCAGTTATTATCAATGGTTTTAAATCTTGGGAAAGACTTACTCCTGTTAATATCAAGAAAATACACAATATTTTGAATTTCATATTTTCCCCTTTATAAAAAAGGAGGATTACTCCTCCTGATTTAGTTATTTATATTTATTATTTTGTTGCTACCCATGCATCATCTGTGTCATCATATGAAGCTGTTACTGTTAAAGTTGCTTTTAAAGCTCCAGCAGTAGTTGGTTTATATTTCAATTTAAATTTTTTGGTTGCAGTTCCACTTGTTAATAGCAGTTTTTCTCCATTTGCTATTTTAGCTGCGTCATCAAAACTTAAATCAGCTATCCTATCTCCTGCCATAGTTGAATTCAAAATAACATTTTGTCCTGATTCTCCTGTTAAAGTCAATCCTATTTCTTGTGAAACTGCTTCACTATTAACTAATACTCTTCCAAATTCTATTGTCTCTTCTGTTGATGTTATTGTAATTCCTTTTACTGCTGTTCCAGTAATACCAATTGCTTTTTCTACCTTTCCAACCTCTGCCCCAAATGCTGTCATAGATAATGCTGCTAATATTCCTACCATAAAAAATGTTTTTTTCATGATACGTCATCTCCTTATTTTATTTTAACTTTACAGTTTCACTATAAAGTACTTTGCCTTTTCCTACTACATTTACTTCTACGGCTTCACCTTTCAAATCCTTAAGTTCTACTTTTACTGCTGCTGTTCTATTTTGTAAAATTCTTCCAGTTTTTTCTTCCATTTCTCCTACTTTTTTACCTTTTGCAGAAAGATAATTTATTTTTATCTCTGGTCTTAAGCTGTATTTTCCATTATTTTTAATGTTCATTGTAAGTATATTGTTTACAATTTTTACATTTGAAACAGCTATATCATATTCAACTTTTCCTTTAGTTCCATATACTGTAAGTCCATGTCTTCCAGCTAGAGTCAGTGTACTCTGCCCTTCTACAACTTCTGGCAGTTCCTCTATATATATCAATCCTCTGTATTCCCCATCTGGTTTATCTTTAGGGGCTCTTATAGAAAATTTTATTCTTCTCTCTGAATTTCCTTCTAATGTCATAGTTCTTGGATAAATTCTCAGCCAATCTCCAAGATATTCATTATCCTTTATACTTTCATCTTTTCCAGGATAAATTTTTACTCTGATAGGCTCACTTGAATTATTTACAAGTATTATCTCCTCAGTAGTAGACCTATCCAAATTCATTTCAAATATTCCTGGTGCCACTGAAGTTCTAAAAAAAGCAAAACTACTTACTGTTACCATTAAAAGCATAAATATAGTACTTATTATTTTTTTCATAATTTTCTCCTTGTTTAATCATAAGTAGCTGTAAAAACTATAGTATCTTCGACTTCATCCCCATGATTAAGTTTATTTAATGTTTCTGTATTATATGATATTCTAAACTTCTTTTCTTCTCCATTTGATACTTTTTCTATTTTATAAAAATTCTTTTCATTTCCATTATAAACTACATCTTTGAGATTTATACTTCCATCTGTATATTCTTCTCTCAATTCAAATGTAAGCGTTTTCATGCTTTTTTTATCTGAACCCTTTATATAATTTTCCATAACTATCTCATTTGTTTCTACTCCATCTACTTTTACAACTAATGAAGCATTGGCAACAACTTTCCCTGTTATTTTTATTACAGCAGATGTTTGCCCGATTTCTACAGAATATATATTTAAACTTATCAGCAAAAAATACATAATTTTTTTTATCATAAGCTGATCATCCCTATTTTGTTCATTTTTCATCTTATTTAATATATTTTTGAATTAATTGTCTTATTATCTGGATTATAACACAAAAACTACTTAAGTTCAATAAATATCTTTATTCCTTATTTTTACATAAAATAACTAATTAAATATACTTCATTGCTTTTTTGATTAAGGTTCTATTTTTTAACTAATAAATTTATTTTACCTGAATTTCCAAAGTTAAAATGTAGACAAATTTAATCTCAATAAAAATAAATAATAATAAAAAAATCTTTTCATTTTATAAATAAAATAAAGTTATAGACAGTTACAAAAAACTAATATTGAAGCAAAAATAAAAAACAGGCATATAATCATACCTGTTTTCTTACTTTAAAAATTACAATAATTTTTCAGCTAAACGAACTTTTACTAAAGCTTCATTTAGATTTTTTTCAGTTAGAAGGATATCTTTATCCTCTTTCAATTTATCCAACTTTGCCTTAGCTTCTTCAGCCTCTTTTCTAGCTCTTTCCAGATCTATCATTTCACAAGGCATAGCTTCATCTGCCAATACAGTTACAACATTGTTAGATATTTCAAGAAATCCTCCTGAAACAAAATAACATTTTTCATTTCCATTAAGTCTGATTTTCATTTCACCAATAGCAAGTCCTGCAACAAAAGGTGAGTGATTAGGAAGTATTCCCATCTCTCCTTCAGTAGTTCTTACAAGAAGAAATTCAGCTTCCTGTTCCAAAACTTTTTCTTGATAATTTACAACCTTAACTTTAAAAGTAGCCATAATTATTCATCCCCTTTCATAAGGTCTCTTCCTTTAGCCACTGCCTCCTCTATAGTTCCTACAAATAGGAAAGCTTGTTCAGGGATATCATCATGTTTACCTTCAAGTATTTCTTTAAAACCTCTAATAGTATCTTTTACAGTAACATATTTTCCTTCCATTCCAGTAAATTGTTCAGCAACAGAGAATGGCTGAGAGAAAAATCTTTGAATTTTTCTAGCTCTTGATACTGTAAGTTTATCCTCATCAGATAGTTCGTCCATACCTAGAATAGCAATAATATCTTGAAGTTCTTTGTATCTTTGAAGAACTTCCTGTACTTCTCTAGCTACTTCATAGTGTTCTTTTCCTACAATTTCAGCTGACAAAGCTTTTGATGTAGAATCAAGAGGGTCAACTGCTGGATAGATACCTAATGAAGCTATGTTTCTAGACAGAACTGTAGTTGCATCTAAGTGTGAGAATGTTGTTGCTGGTGCAGGGTCAGTAAGGTCATCTGCTGGTACATATACTGCTTGTACAGATGTTATTGATCCTGATTTAGTTGAAGTAATTCTTTCTTGCAGAGTTCCCATTTCTGTAGCAAGGTTAGGTTGATATCCAACAGCTGATGGCATTCTTCCTAATAATGCTGATACTTCAGAACCTGCTTGAGTAAATCTGAATATATTATCTATGAATAGAAGAACGTCTTGTCCCTCTTTATCTCTAAAGTTTTCTGCAATAGTAAGTCCTGTAAGCCCTACTCTAAGTCTTGCTCCAGGTGGCTCATTCATCTGTCCATAAACTAGAGATGTCTTAGATAAAACTCCTGATTCAGTCATTTCATCATAAAGATCTCTACCTTCTCTTGTTCTCTCTCCAACTCCAGCGAAAACTGAAAGTCCTCCATGTCCCTTAGCAATATTATTGATAAGCTCCATGATAAGAACTGTTTTTCCAACTCCAGCTCCACCAAATAGTCCAATTTTTCCACCTTTTATATATGGTGCCAATAAGTCAATTACTTTTATTCCTGTTTCAAATATCTCAGTTTCTGTTTCCTGCTCTTCAAAACTTGGAGCATCTCTATGTATAGGAAGGAATTCTTCTGTTTCAATAGGACCACCATCATCAACTGGTTGTCCTAGAACATTTAATATTCTTCCAAGAACTGCTTTCCCTACTGGTACTTTTATAGGGGAACCAGTATCTATTACTTCCATACCTCTTTGAAGACCATCAGTAGAGTCCATTGCTACTGCTCTTATTACATTGTTACCTAGATGCTGTTGAACTTCAAGTACAAGTTCTTTATCTCCAACTTTTACTTTCAATGCATTATATATACTAGGCAGCTGGTCTTTAAAAGACACGTCTACAACGGCACTGATAATCTGTGTTATAGTTCCTTTGTTCTCCACGCTATTGCCTCCTTATCTTTAATTTAGAGCTGCTGCTCCACCAACTATTTCAGTTATTTCTTGAGTAATAGCTGATTGTCTTTCTCTATTATATTTCAGATTAAGCTCTTTCATCATTTCTTCTGCATTATCTGTTGCACTCTTCATTGAATTCTTTCTTGCTGAGTGTTCACTTGCAGTATTATTTAAAAGAGCTTGATATATCTCAACATTTAAATATTTAGGAAGAAGTGCAGATAAAATAGTTTCTGCATCTGGTTCAAAAATATATGCTGTATTTTCTGTAGCTTCTACTCTTTCTATAGGAATAAGCTTTCTTACTAAAAGGTCACTTCTTAAAGCTGATACAAATTTATTATAAATCATATACACCTCATCAAAGATACCATTGTAGTAATAATCAACTATATTTTCACTTATCTCTTTTGCTTTATCTCCCATAGTTTCAGGAATAAGCTGGATATAGCTTGCTTTCAGATCATACTTTCTCTTAGAACAGTATTCTCTTCCTTTTCTTCCTATAGCAATCACTGAAACCTCTTTTCCACTATTCTTTCTCATGATTTTTTCCATCTCTCTAAGAGTGTTGTTATTAAATCCTCCACAAAGTCCTCTGTCAGATGTCATAACTATTACACCTATCTTCTTAACTTCTTCTCTTCCATCAAAAAGAGGGTGCTTTTCACTCTTAACTCCTGCTGCTATATTAGACAAGATATTATGGATACTTTCAGCATAAGGTCTTGATTTAGTTACTAATGCTGAAAATCTTTTGAATTTTGTAGTAGAAACGATTTCCATGGCTTTAGTGATCTGGTGAGTAGACTGAACACTTTTAATTCTGCTTTTTATCTCTTTAGCTCCAGCCATTATCCCACCTCTTTCTAGTTAAAGTTCTTTTTGAAAGCGTTGATTGCTTCTCCCAATTTTGTTTCCATCTCTTTGCTTAAAGCTTTTTTCTCTTTTATCTCAGCTAAAATATCAGTAGTATTTCTAAGTTCTGTCAGAAGTTCTTCTTCAAATCTTCTTACTTTATCTACCTCTATTGAATCAAGATATCCATTGATTACAGCAAAGAATGCAACTACTTGTTCTTCAACTGGGAAAGGTTTATATTGTGGCTGTTTTAAAACTTCCATAATTCTATTACCTCTTTCCAATTGAGCTTTTGTAGACTTATCAAGGTCTGATCCAAATTGTGCAAATGTTAATAGTTCTGTATATTGAGCCAATTCAAGTTTTACTTTAGAAGCAACTTGTTTCATAGCTTTTATTTGTGCAGAACCTCCAACCCTCGATACAGATATACCAGCATTTATGGCAGGTCTGAATCCAGAGTTAAATAATTGAGAGTCTAGGAATATCTGTCCATCAGTAATTGAAATTACATTTGTAGGAATGTATGCTGATACATCTCCTGCTTGTGTTTCTATTATAGGAAGAGCTGTTATAGATCCTCCACCTAATTTATCAGATAACTTAGCTGCTCTTTCAAGTAATCTTGAATGTAAGTAGAATACATCTCCAGGATAAGCTTCTCTTCCAGGTGGTCTTTTAAGCAACAGTGACATTTCTCTGTATGCTACTGCATGTTTTGATAAATCATCATAAACAATAAGTACATGTTCACCTTTATCTAAGAAATATTCTCCCATAGATACTCCTGAATATGGAGCCATATATTGTAATGGAGCTGCTTCAGATGCTGTAGCTGCAACTATAGTTGTATATTCCATAGCTCCTGCATCTTCCAGCTTTTTATATATCTGAGCAACAGTAGATCTTTTTTGTCCAATTGCAACATAGATACATTTTACTCCTGTTCCTTTTTGATTAAGGATAGCATCAATAGCAATAGCTGTTTTACCTGTCTGTCTATCTCCAATTATAAGTTCTCTTTGTCCTCTACCAATAGGTACCATACCATCAATAGATTTAATTCCTGTCTGTAATGGTTCAAATACTGGTTTTCTAGAGATAATACCTGAAGCTTTTCTCTCTATCTCCATATATTTCTCAGCTTTAATTTCACCTTTTCCATCAATTGGTTCTCCAAGAGCATTTACTACTCTTCCTAATAGAGATTCTCCAGCTGGAACAGAAACAACTCTTCCAGTTGCTCTTACTTCATCTCCCTCTTTTATTAAAGAGAAATCTCCAAGTATAACTGCTCCTACATTATCTTCTTCTAGGTTCAATGCCATTCCCATTACTCCATGAGGAAACTCCAATAGCTCCCCAGACATTGCACTGCTCAATCCGTAAACTCTGGCTATTCCATCTCCTACTTCCAGAACAGAACCTGAAGTTTTTATATCAAGACTTTTTTTATAATTCTCAATCTCATTCTTAATTATACTGCTCACTTCTTCTGGCCTAATTTTCAACTGATTACACCTCCTGCTTTCCAAGCCTTTCTATTTTTTTCTTAGGAAATTCAATTCTTTACGTATAGATCCATCAGTTACCTGATCTCCTATTTTAATAATACCTCCACCTATAATGGATTTATCAATTTTTACATCAAGATTGATTTTTTTCCCTGTTTTCTTCATTAATTTTTCTATTAATTTTTTCTTTTGTAGCTCACTTGGTTCAACAGCAAAGGTTGCCTCAACATCAAGTATCTGATTTTTTTCATAGTATATTTTCAGATATTCTGCCACAATATTTCTTATATTTTCTATTCTTTTTTTATCAAGAATATAAAACATTATATTTAAAATTCCTTCATCAGAATCTTTGAAAATAGAACTCAATACTTTTTTCTTTTCATCTTCTTCAATCAGTGGATGTGTGATAAAAGTTTTAAATTCATCATCATTTTTATATAATTCCATGAGGGCATTTAACTTTTCATAAATAGGTTTTACTTTGTCAGTAGATTCAGCGATTTCATAGATAGCTTCAGCATATCTTCTTCCTACTTGATTATCTATCATCTTTCTTCCCCTACCTCTTCTATAAACTCATCTATTAAGGTAGACTCTAGTTTAGGATTTATTTTTTCTTCAATCAGCTTTTCAGCCAATCTTACAGCTAAATCTTTTACTTCATCTTGAAGTTCTTTTCTTACATCTGATTTCATTTTAACAGCTTCAAGTTCAGCAGTTTTTATGATTTTATCTCTTTGCTCTTTAGCTTCATTCAAAATATTTTCTCTTCTTTCATCTGCTTTATGTTCAGCTGTTTTTAAAATTTCATTTGCTTGATATTTAGCTTTTTTTAGTATATCTTCAGCTTCTTTTTGAAGTTTCATAGCTGCTTCTTTATTTGCGTTAGCCTCATTTAAATCGCTTGTTATTTTTGTCTTTCTTGCCTCAAGCATTTTCCCTAAAGGTTTCTTAAAATATTTATTAAATACAAAGACAAGTATAAAAAAGTTAATTATCTGCCAGAACATATTGACATCTATCGATACTGCTGGCATAATTGTTGTCGCCAAATTCTCTACCTCCTTTCCAGATGATGATAAATTCTCTTTATTATTCTAAAGAAATTATCCTAACATTCCTACGAAAGGGTTAGCATATAATAATATCAAAGCAATAACTAGAGAGTAAATACCTGTTGATTCTGCAACGGCTTGCCCTAGTATCATTGTAGAGATAATATTTCCTTTTGCTTCTGGTTGTCTAGCTACTGCTTCTACTGCTTTACCTGCTGCATAACCTTCTCCAATTCCTGGTCCTAATCCAGCTATCATTGCACACCCTGCTCCAATCGCTGATGCTGCTAATACTATAGTTTTTGCTAATAACATTTCGTTCATATTTTATTACCTCCTAAAATTCTATTATTATTTTTTATTCTGTATATTCTGCATCTCCTAAAGAGCCTTGAATATATACCATGCTCAACATGATAAATACAAAACTTTGTACCAATCCCATAAACAGGTCAAAATACAAGTGTAAAGGTGCTGGAACTATTGCTGGAGCTGCCATATATAGAAGTCCCATAATAACTCCACCTGCGAACATATTTCCAAAAAGTCTGACAGATATATTTACTGGTTTAGCAAACTCTCCAACTATGTTCAAAGGAAGCATAACTGGTATTGGTTCAATAAATCCTTTTAAATATCCACCCAAACCATTGGTTGATATATTTGCTTTTAAGAAAGCAAACGTTGTAAGTAGTGCCAATCCTACTGTAGTATTCAAATCGGCTGTCGGTGATCTAAAAGCCGGTGCTAACTGAAACACTCCATTTTCCACAGAATACCATGGTATAGGAAAGAATGTTACTATGTTAGATGTGAATATAAACAAAAAAAGTGTCGATATGTAGGAAAAATACTTTTTCTTCCATGATCCCAGCATCTGCTCAATTATAGCATCTAAAAAGTCATATATACTTTCCAGCATTATTTGAGCCTTTCCTGGTATCATTTCCAGTCTTTTCGTTCCCAGTTTAAATAAAATAAACAGTGTCAAAATGATAAACCAAGTTGTCACAACTGTTATTGTTACTGGCAACCCGTATCCTCCATTGGCCATTTCCATCGCAAACGGCATTTTGTGAAGAAATTCAGGAAGAGGGAGAAAAAATACAATTCTTGGTCCTTCCACCAAAGGGGGTGTTACGAACTCTATTGCTCCTAATCTCATTTGTTAAAACCCTCCTTTCATTGCGTCATCTTAGATATTTATCTCTAAGCTTCAATATATTTTCAGAAAGAATTATTAGAAGTATATTTGCTTTTATATTCAATAATCCTATTGCTGAACCTAATAACATTGGCAGTCCAAAAAAATGAGCCATTATTCCAAGATATATCCCATAAACAGCATATCTTTTTGCATAACCTATAAATCCTCTTTTTCTTGAAACACTTTCTGAAGCAGCTATGGATTTTATATCAAGACAAAGTAAATAGAATACAAAAATAGACATCACACTACCTGAAAACATTCCCAGATAGACATATTCACTTTTCACTAATATTCCATATATAAGAATAATGACTGCTGTCACTGCTGCTCTTTTAAAAATTCTTTTTATATCATTCATTCCATCACCTTTTCTACTTTTTCATTATCAGCTTATATGCACTATAAAAGCCGCTCACTATACCTATTAAAAGCAGTAGAATAAATAATATCGTGCTTTTAAAAAAATATTTCTCAATCATTTTATATATAAATACATAAAGTAGAATATTCCCAGCTATTAAAAAGCCAAGATATCCTAATAATGAGAAATTCTTAATTAATTCTTTAGTTATCCATTTCATGAATAATTCACCATCTATACTGTATAATTTTATAATGTTTATCACTTTTAGTCAATGTTTTATTTCTATTATGGAAATAATTTGTCATTTATTTACCATTTTGGTATTATCTTTTTATCAAATAAACATTTCGTCTGCCTGCAATCTCATCATTTTCTATAATTCTAATCAATTTAAGTCCTGATTGTCTTATTGAATCTTCAATTTCTTTTTCTGTAAATATCATTTTACTATAGCTTTCAGTTATCTTATCAAAACTTCCCTTAGAATTCTTTACAAAATATGTAGCATCAATATAGTCTATTCCATCTTCTATTTCATGTTCCCAGATACAAGTTAAATCTTTTCTGTTGTCAACAAAGATATCATTTGGAAACATCATTTCCATAAACTCTCTGTCTACAACATCAAAAATATATATTCCTTCATCTTTTAAAGAATTTCTTACACTTATAAAATGACTTGTAAGTTCTTCAGTAGATAAGATATGATTTACTGTATCAAAAAGAGCCACCATTATATCATATTGAAATCCTGTATTAAAATCTACCATATCTCCAAGAAATAATTTGACATCTCTATGTTTCAATTTTCTATCTGCTACCTTGAGCATTCCTTCAGATAAATCTAAACCATGACATCTATAGTTTTTAGCCATTCTCAAAAGAAGCTCTCCTGTTCCACACCCAATGTCCAACAAATCCTTTCCATTAGGTTTCCCTTCAGCTATAAGGCTTTCAACTACTTTTTCCCATGCTCCATAATCTGAATATTCCATAAATTTATCATAAATTTTTGAAAAATATTTATACATATATATTCACCTTATTTATGCCAATTCTTTTTTTACTATTTCAGCAATTTCATTAACTACTTTTTCCACCACAGACATATCTTTTCCCTCTACCATTACTCTTACTAAAGGTTCAGTTCCAGATGTTCTGACTAACACTCTTCCAAGACCTTCCATCTCTTTTTCTTTCAAAGATATAAAATCTGTTATATTTTTATTTTGATTCCAGATATTTTTCTTTTTATTATCAACTGTTACATTAATAAGTTTTTGAGGCCAGTCTTTTATGTCTTTTACCATTTCATCAATATATTTTTTTTCATCTCTTAAAGCCTCAACTAGCTTTAATGATGTAAGTACTCCATCTCCTGTAGTTGCATGTTCTAAAAGTATAATATGTCCTGATTGCTCCCCTCCAATAGCTGCTTCACTTGCTATCATTTTTTCAAGTACATATCTATCTCCTACATTAGCTCTTAATAATTCTATTCCATTTTCTTTAAGGTAATTTTCAAGTCCCATATTGCTCATTACTGTTGTAACTACCTTATTCCCTTTTAAATGTCCTTTTTTCTTCATAAGAAGAGCCAGAACTGCTATTATTTTATCTCCATCAACTATATTCCCATTTCTGTCAACAGCCATAAGTCTGTCTGCATCTCCATCATATGCAAGCCCAAGATCTGCTTCATATCCTACTACTACTTTTGCAAGTATTTCTGGGTGTGTAGAACCACATTTTACATTGATATTTCTTCCATTAGGAGCATCATTTATTACCACTACCTCTGCTCCAAGTGCTAAAAATACATCTCTTGCTATCCTGTAAGCTGAACCATTAGCTGTATCAACTATTATTTTCATTCCAGAAAAATCGCCTTTTACACATGAAAGAAGATGATCTCTATATAGGAAATATTCATCTTCAGCATATTTAAATCTTCCTACTTCATCTCCAGCTATAGCATTCTTAGTTATTTCCAGATAATCGTCCATCAATCTTTCAATTTCTGCCTCTGTTTCATCTGGAAGTTTATATCCATTTGGTCCAAATACTTTAAGTCCATTATCCTTTGCTGGATTATGAGAAGCTGATATCATTATCCCTGCATCTGCCCCTTTAGTTTTAGTAATATGTGCTACTGCTGGAGTTGATATAACTCCTACAAAATCTATGTCCACTCCCATTGAATTTAATCCTGCTGTAAGAGCTGATCTTAACATATATCCTGATCTTCTTGTATCGCTTCCCATTATAACTTTTATTTTCCCATTACCTTTTTTCTGTTTAAGGTAATATCCTAATGCATATCCTAGTTTAAGAGCTATATCTACTGTAAGCTCTCTATTTGCTTCTCCTCTAATACCGTCTGTTCCAAAATATTTTCTCATAATTTATTACCTCTTCTTAAATTTAATTTTTCTCCAATAAAGCCTGTTATAATTCCTGCCACTACACCTATAGCCAAAAAGCCCCATACAAACATCATTATAGATTTTGAATACAGGGTTATATTCCTAAAGATAAGAAAATATACAACTATAAGCTGAATCAAATTGTGAAGAAAGGCAGAAAGAGAACTGATTGCTAAAAGAGAAAGGTATTTTCTGAATTTATAAAGTCCAACCATAAATAAAGTAGTTGCTCCTCCAGCTGATAAACTTATTATAAACCCAGGAGTGAAAAGAGTCCCTAACATAAGAGCTTGAATAAAGATTCTAAGCAATACGACTTCAATCGCAAGCTTAGAATCAAATTTTTCAAGAGCTATTAATACAGCTATATTAGATAAACCTATTTTCATCCAAGGAAAAGGTTTTGGAATAAAATTTTCTGCCAGAGAAAGATACAATGCAAGTAAAACTAAGGCTGTTAAATATATCTCCCGTCTATTTTCCTTCATTACTATACCCTTAATGCTGCTTTCATTCCAAGTCTATCGCTATATCTTTCTAAGATTGGGTTCACCTCTATATTTACAAATTCTTCTGTTTGTTCAGGTGCAAACCCTATAAAGTTCTTAGGAGATAAAATTTCAAGCAATCTAGCTTTATCCAAATTAAAGTATTTATCATTTAATATTCTCTCAATAAGATCGTTTTCTTTACCTTCTATTTTCACCATTTTTCCTGCTTCCATAGAATGAACTCTTATTCTTTCGTGAAGCTCTTGTCTGTCCCCACCATTTTTTACACATTCCATTATGATATACTCTGTAGACATAAATGGAAGTTCAGCCATTATACGCTTTTCTATCATTTTTGGATAAACTACTAATCCATCAAGAACATTTTTCCATATTATCAGTATAGCATCTATTGCAAGAAATGCTTGAGGTAGTGACAATCTTTTATTAGCTGAATCATCAAGAGTTCTTTCAAACCATTGAGTTGCTGCTGTCATAGCTGTACTTTGCTGAAGAGCTATTACAAACTTTGCAAGAGAAGATATTCTTTCACTTCTCATAGGATTTCTTTTATAAGCCATGGCTGATGAACCAATTTGACTTTTTTCAAATGGTTCCTCAACTTCTTTCAAATGTTGTAAAAGTCTTAAATCATTTGTAAATTTATGAGCTGATTGAGCTATATTTGCAAGAAGATTCATAATTTCTGAATCAACTTTTCTATCATAAGTCTGTCCTGTTACAAGGAATCTTTTATCAAATCCCATTTTCTCTGTTATTTTTTCATCTAGAGCTTTTACTTTAGAAAAATCATCATTAAACAATTCTTTAAAACTTGCCTGTGTTCCAGTAGTTCCTTTTACACCTCTGAATCTTAAAGTTTTCTCTCTAAATTCAAGTTCTTCTAAATCAAGAAGAAGGCTTTGAAGCCACAAAGTAGCTCTTTTCCCTACTGTAGTTAATTGAGCTGCCTGAAAATGAGTAAATCCTAATGTTGGTAAATCCTTATATTCCATTGCAAATTTTGACATTTCAGATATTACATTTACAAGTTTAGTTTTAACTATATCCAAGCCATCTTTTATCTGGATAAGATCAGTATTATCTCCTACAAATGCACTTGTAGCACCAAGGTGAATTATAGGCATAGCTTTTGGAGCCTGTGTTCCAAATGTATGTACATGCGCCATTACATCATGTCTAAACTCAGATTCCTTTTTTGCAGCAAGTTCATAATCAATATTATAAATATTAGCTTTCATTTCTGCTATCTGCTCATCAGTTATATGCAATCCCAACTCTTTTTCAGATTCAGCTAAAGCTATCCATAATTTTCTCCAAGTAGAGAATTTTTTATCAGGTGAAAAATTCTCAAGCATCTCCTTTGAACTATATCTTTCTGCTAAAGGGTTTGAATAAATGTTCATATTCATTTTTTATTTACCGTCCTTTTCATATATTTATAGGTTTTTTATTGTCATTTTTGATAACATCAAACTATTTTATTTTATGGTTAATTTTTAACCATTATATAAGCTGCTTCCCCTGTATCAGTATAATAGTTTTTTCTGGTAGCTATCTGCTCAAAACCGCTCTTCTTGTAAAATTCTATAGCCCCTGCATTATTTTCTCTAACTTCAAGCATCACTGGCATCTGAGTAAGAGAGAAAATATATTTTATCATCTTTTCTCCTATGCCTTTTCTTCTATGCTCTTTATTTACTGCTATTTTCATTATTTCCAATACATCTACACTATCATAAAGTATTACATATCCAGCTACCTTTTCTTCAATTTTAATAATAAAAAATTTATATCTTTCTATTTTTTTCATTTCTTCCAATTGCTTTATTGAAAATGCTGTATTATGAAATATTTCTTTTTCCATTTCTGCTATTTCTAAAAGATTTTTTCTATCAATTAATTCTTCTATCAATTTTTACTCCTATTTTAAAAGCTTTATTCTGTTTAAAGGCCAGAATCTTATAAAAGCTTCTCCTTTTATCCTATCCTCACTTACAAATCCCCACATTCTTGAATCATAACTTCCATTAGTATTATCTCCAAGAGCTAAATAATAATCTTTCTCAGATATCAATGCTACACTTTCACCTTTAAGTATTCTATTTACATATTTAGATTCATGTATAAGATCTAAAAGCATTCCTGTTTTTTCACCATTTACTCTAAATTCAAGATCTGGAAGTATTTCTCCTACTGCTCCTGGATTATCTACAAGATATTTTTGTACTTCTCCAACATTAATCATATTTTCTCTAAATAATTTACTATAATCTTTTCCAGGAATTACTTCTATAGTATCTCCCTTTTTAGGTACTATCCATTTTTCATTTCCTATTTCTCCAATATTAGTATATTCCCTTGTTGTTATTTCTTCTCCATTTACATAAAGATGATTATTTTTTATATTCACCACTTCTCCAGGAAGTCCCATTACTCTTTTTGTATAAAGAACTTTATTTTGAATAGGCTCTTTAAAAACTATAATCTCTTCTCTTTGAGGTTTTCTAAATTTATATATAAGCATATTCCCAAAAAGTCTATCTTTTGGCATTATTGTTGGTATCATAGAACCTGTTGGTACAAGAAAGTTTCCAAGATAAAATTTCTGTATTATAAGTACTAAAATGAGGGCCGTTCCAATTGTTTCAACTAGATTTATAGTTGTTCTTATTCCCTTGCTTAAAACTTTTCCTTTTATATTAAGTACCATGATTACCTTATCAGCAAATTTATCTCTATATATTTTTATAGTATCTGTTAAAGCTTTTTCTTTAACAAAGATATATATAAATATCGCTGTAAGGATTACATAGAAAATACTATTTAGTATTATTTTACTTTTTTCCATTTACAATCACTCCAATTTCGTTTTTCCCCAATACAATCATTTTATCATAAATCTTTAAAAAAAAATACCTAAATAAAGAAAAAAACCAAGGATATCTCCTTGGCTTCTGTTATTATTTTCTGATTTCTTTGATTCTAGCTTTTTTACCAGAAAGTCCTCTAAGGTAATAAAGTTTAGATCTTCTAACTCTACCAACTTTCAATACTTCAATCTTATCAATCATTGGAGAGTTCATAGGAATTATTCTTTCTATTCCTATTCCAGCAGTTACTTTTCTAACTGTGAAAGTTTTTGCAATTCCTCCACCGTTTACTCTGATAACTACACCTTCAAATAACTGAACTCTTTCTTTGTTTCCCTCTTTTACTTTGTAGTACACTGCAATAGTATCTCCAGCTTTAAATGAAGGGATGTCAGTTCTTAAGTAGTTTTGCTCTACTAATTGAATTAATTTTTCTTTCATTATTTCTCCTCCTTGAGATATTCATTTAATTATTTTGATTAAAGCGGAATATCCATTTTAACTTAGATAGTTTATCATATTAGCAGAATAATGTCAATCCAAATTCTACTTTTTTAAAAATATATTAGTGATGATTTTATTAAGAGTTTATGTTCACTCTAAATATTTTTAATGATACAAAACAAACCTTTAAGATTAAAAAGTAACTTCAATATGTATTCTTTTTATTTTTTTCTTGTAGTTTTAGATTTTTTTTTATGTTAAAATTACTACTATCTAAAAGTTATAAAATATGGAGGTGTAGTATGAAAGAATTTAAAAGCAATCCATTGGTTATTTTGAAGAATGTTTTCTTTGCTGTTTGTGGAGGATTTGTCTTAGCAATAATAGCAAATTTCTTCCTTTCTCCAACTATTTCAAAAATACTTGGGATTTTAGCTTTTCTTGGGGGAACATATGTTGCAGTAGCTCTTGACAATATAAGAATTATTATAGATGGTGATAATCTTATATTTTACCGTGGAAAAAAAGAAACTCACAGATTTATAATCAGTGAATGTTCTTTTCATTCTCTGATTCGTTCTAGTACTGGAGATAGTTCTTGTGATCTCACTATAAAAACTAATGAAAATGACTATGGTACAACAATTGACTGCAGTATGTTAGGAAGCAACCGTTATCTGCAACTGTTAGATGCTCTTGGGTTTAATGATCAAGAGCCAGTCAATATATCAACAACAAAGAAAAATAAATAAAAAAAATTTTATTTGTTAATATTACTTCACTATCATATTTATGGAGGTGTCTTTATGGAAAGCAGCTTAAGTACATTTTTAAGTGGACCTGGAAGATATATAGCTATAATTTGTATTGCATATCTTTTAATTGGTCTTCCTTTAACAATGCTGTATCTGAAAAAAAATAAAATAATGGCAAAATCTTACCTAGAGAAAAATCCAGACTCAGCTAAAATGATAATAAATACCCGATTTGCATTTGGAAATCTTTCAGATGCTTTAGTAATTATATACATTAATAATGAAGCTCCTGTTCATTTTTATAAAAAAAGAAAATTAGGATATTTTCTTCAACCAGGAAAAAATATTATTGAAGCTGAAGCTTCTTGGACAAGAAAAGGACTCATGAAAACTATTACAACTACCACTGGTCCAATAAAGATAGAAGTTGAAGCAGAGGCAAAAAAAACTTATATATTAAAATATGATACAGAGGAAAATAACTTTATTTTTGAAGAATTTATAGGGGAAGAAGAAAAATAATCAAAAAATTTTGGTGAGGCTTATGTTAATAAATGATAAAAGAAGAATAAATAGTTATAGAATATTATGTTTTCTATTAATTTTAACTATTGGAATAGTCTTTATCACTTTGTTTTTATTTCCATTACATTCAGGTAGAATAGGATTAATTTGGAATAAAATTGTCCTTCCTTTTGAAATGGCATTTTTTCCTACAATATTCATTTGTTTTAAATTGTGTAATTTTTTATATCAAGAAAAAGAAAGAAGTGGGAAAATATCTTTTAGCCAAAAAATTATAACTCTATTTGGTTTTGTATGTTGCCTTCCTTGGTGTATAATGATTCTTGCTCAGGAAGAAGGACCTGTTTATGCTGTCCAGGATCTCATAAAAGGACCTGTTACAGAAACTCTTTCTTTCAGCTCAATACATTATCAGGAAAACTCTAACCATTTATTACATACCCAACCATATTTTTATTTATGGTTGCTTAAAACTGATTCTTCTGCAAATCCTATTATGCTCAAACTAGAAAATAGAAATTCTGATATGATTGAAGAATTATGTAAAAATCTAGTTATAAGTAATATAGTATGGGATACTAAAAAAATAATGGAATCTCATAAAAAAAACGAATCTATATCTATTTATACTTCTGAATTAGATAATAAAAACATCCCTGATTTCAAAGTAACATACTATCCTAGAAGTATGATTTTAATATCTATAGAATACAATTAAATGAAAAGCTGGCTAAATATATATTTATTTTTAGCCAGCTTCTTATTTATCTTTTATTAAATATAATAGGTGCTTTTCTTACAGGAGGTTTTGGTTTTATTTTCATATAACCTAATGTAAGAGGAGAAACTACTTGAAAATTTTCTGGTACTCCATATTTTTTCTTAAATTCTTTCGTATTGAGCATATACTCCCCAAATCCTATCCAACAGCTTCCTATACCCATTTCATAGGCTCCCAGCATTATATTTCCCGCTACAAGTGAGCAATCATAAACATTCCAATGAGAATCTGTATTACCATATATTATCACTAAAGTTCCAGCATCATAAAAAACATTATATTTAGGATTTTCAACCCAATTTTTATACTTTTGCAAATATGGAAACTTATCAAAATTTTCAATAAGATATTTTTTTATCTCATCAGACAATTTATTTATTTCTTCTTTGTCTTGTATAACAACAAAACCCCAAGGTTCCATCGCTGAACCTGTAGCTGCTTTTGTTCCTAATTCTAAAAGTTTATTTATTGTTTTTTCATCTATTGGTTCATCTTTATATGAACGAATACTCCTTCTTTCATTAATACAAGAGATTATACTCACTATTTTTCCTCCTTCATTGATATTTTTTATATTATATCACATTAAGAACTCAGTGATTTAGCTTACATGTACTCTATAAAGTCTTTAAATTTTATTTTTACTTCAGAAGAAAAAAATCCAAAAAATAAAAAAATGGCGCTTCCTAATGGACTCGAACCATTGACACTGCGGTTAACAGCCGCATGCTCTACCGACTGAGCTAAGGAAGCACTCATTTGAGCTTGGCAAGTTCCTATCCTCCCGGGAGGCTTCCCTCCAAGTACTTTCAGCGTT
>OGJC01000577.1_pt1 | contig 30294 bp, 28 predicted proteins | sample 1571941 | NCBI WGS metagenome assembly OGJC01 (sample SAMEA2582100, study PRJEB24529) | metagenome | biome: Human gut stool | place: China | collected 2011 | reverse complement strand
GGCGAAGCTTGAGCTGGCCCAGCCGGCCGCCCAGCTGCGCCCCCTGTGGGAGCGTCAGCAGGAACAGATGGCAGGTCTGGCGCAAACCCGGCAACGGATCAACGAAGTAAATGCTCGCTTACTTGCCAGCACGGCGCTGCGCGCGCGCATCCGCCAGGGCGCCTTGCGCGCTCAGCAGCAGCGTCAGGCTGAACTGGCCGATCTGGCGCAGTGGCTGGCCGCCCATGAGCGTTTCCGCTTATGGGGTCAGGAGATCGCCGGCTGGCGAGCGCAATTCTCGCAACTGACGCGGGATAAACAACAGCTAACGGCTCAGAGCACCCGCCTGGCCGCGCTACGCCAGAAGCTGGCCACGCTGCCAGCCAGCCCTCTCACCCTGAGCGCGGATGACGTTGCCGCAGCGATAGAACAGCAAACCCAATCGCGGCCGCTGCGCCAGCGCTTGATCTCCCTGCATGAGCAGCATCAGCTGCTGCGCAAGCGTCTGCGCCAGAACGCCGACAGCGTCCAGCAGGCGCAGGCGGAGCAGGTAAAACTTAACGCTACCCTGACGCTGCGCCGGGAACAATATAAAGACAAAAACCAGCACTATCTCGACCTGAAGGCGCTCTGCCAGCGGGAAGAAACGATTAAAGACCTGGAAAGCTACCGCGACCGGCTCGAGGCGGGTAAGCCCTGTCCGCTGTGCGGCGCCTGTGAACACCCGGCGATTGAACAATACGCCTCGTTGACGCTCACGGATAATCAGCGCCGCCGCGATGCGCTGGGCCTCCGTTTCCGGCTGAGCCAGCAGCTCGTCGTAGAGGTCCTGGAGAATGGGCATCCGGGCTGGGTCCGGGTCTGCCAGGTAGGGGCGGTACACATTCCGCACACAGCGGTCAATGACCGTTTTCTCCACCGGCTGGAGGCCGTCCTTGCTGCCCACCACGATATCGCAGAAGGAGAGCAGGAAGTCCACCTTGAGGGCCAGGGGGTTGTCGTCGTCCGAGTAGTTGAGGTTGATGTCCATGGGGTTGACATACTGGGTGCTAGTGGGGGAGATTTTTACCACTTGCCCGCCCAGGCGCTTGACCAGTGGGGCGTAGTCGACTAGGTCTAGAAAGAAACCACAACAATCTGTGACGGTTCTGCTGTAATCACAGGTGTGTTGCTGGCATTCAATTTACCTTCCAATCTGCCTATCTGGATTATTATTCTGGGTGCATTGTTCGCCATAGGTGTAGGCAAAATGTCTTTTGGCGGATTGGGTAATAATCCGTTCAACCCTGCATTGGCAGGGCGTGTGTTCCTGTTGCTTTCTTTCCCTGTGCAAATGACGAGTTGGCCGGTAGTGGGACAGTTGACTTCTTACACCGATGCTACGACGGCTGCTACCCCGCTTAATCTGATGAAGCAGATTGCCGGTGGAAATATAGAGGCTCTGAAAGATTTGCCTTCCTCTTTCGATTTGCTGATTGGTAACAATGGCGGTTGTCTGGGTGAAGTCAGTGCGTTGGCGTTACTGCTGGGATTAGCTTATATGCTTTGGAAGAAAATTATTACCTGGCATATTCCTATTTCTATATTGGCTACAGTATTTGTGTTCTCGGGTATTATGCATCTGGTAGATCCTGAACTGTATGTATCTCCCGTGCTTCAGCTGCTTACAGGTGGTTTGATGCTGGGTGCTATTTTTATGGCTACTGACTACGTTACTTCTCCGATGAGCAAGAAGGGGATGCTGATTTATGGTGTATGTATCGGGTTACTGACAGTGATTATCCGTCTGTTCGGTGCTTATCCCGAAGGTATGTCATTCGCTATTTTGATTATGAACGCCTTTACTCCGCTGATTAATACATATTGTAAACCTAAACGCTTTGGGGAGGTAGCGAAGAAGAAATGAAAAAGTTAGAATCATCCTTGAAGAATATGTTGCTGGTACTCACGGGCGTTACTGCCATCTCTGTGGCTTTGCTGGCATATGTGAATGAATTGACGAAAGAACCTATAGCACAAGCCAATGCAAAGACATTGAGCGACGCAGTCAGTGCAGTGGTTCCCGGTTTCGATAATGATCCGATTGCAGAAAAGAAGATGCAGGCTGTGAACGGTGTAGATTATGCTGTGTATCCTGCTACGAAAGGTGGAGAATTTATTGGTGCTGCCGTAGAAGCAAGCTCAATGGCATTCGGTGGTGAACTGAAAGTACTGGTAGGCTTTGATGCGGAAGGAAACATCATAGATTATTCCCTGTTGTCGCATGTGGAAACTCCGGGATTGGGCTCCAAAGCTGCCGATTGGTTTAAAGAAGGAAATAAAGGAAGTATCAAAGGTATGAATCCGGGTAAGACTCCGTTGTCTGTGAGCAAAGATGGAGGCCAGGTAGATGCCATCACGGCTTCTACTATTACTTCACGAGCTTTCCTGAATGCTGTGAATGCTGCTTATGCAGCTTATGCCGGCCAGAATGAATCGGATGCCGCTACAGGTGCTACGCAAAAAGTTGTTGAACCTGCTGAAAAAGCCGCTACTGAAGCTGCGGACTCTATCAGCGCTAAATAAAGAAAGGAGTAGAAGATATGAATAATTTTAAAGTTATGATGAACGGGATTATCAAAGAGAATCCTATATTTGTGCTCCTGCTTGGTATGTGTCCTACGTTGGGTACTACTTCTTCTGCCATTAATGGTATGGGTATGGGCTTGGCTACGATGTTCGTACTTATTTGTTCCAATGTGGTAATCTCTCTGATCAAGAACCTTATCCCTGATATGGTACGTATTCCGGCTTTTATTGTGGTGATTGCATCTTTCGTAACATTGTTGCAGATGGTTATGCAGGCGTTTGTTCCGGCATTGTATGCAACGTTGGGTCTGTTTATTCCTTTGATCGTAGTAAACTGTATCGTGCTGGGACGTGCTGAGGCTTTTGCTGCCAAGAATGGTCCGGTGGCCTCTTTGTTCGATGGTCTGGGCATGGGACTTGGCTTTACTATTGCTCTGACTCTGCTGGGGGCTGTGCGTGAGTTTCTGGGTACGGGTAAGATTTTCAACCTGACTATTCTTCCCGAAGAATATGGTATGTTGGTGTTTGTACTTGCTCCGGGTGCCTTCATTGCTTTGGGCTATCTGATTGCATTGATTAACAGCTTTAAGAAAGCATAATTAAGAAATTAGTATGGAATATATATTGATATTTATTTCGGCAATCTTTGTCAATAACATCGTATTGTCGCAGTTCCTGGGAATCTGTCCGTTCCTCGGTGTATCCAAGAAAGTGGAAACAGCGTTGGGTATGTCGGCTGCTGTGGCATTTGTGCTTACTATAGCCACTATTGTAACGTTCCTTATCCAGAAATTTGTGCTTGATGCTTTCGATCTGGGCTATTTGCAGACTATTACTTTCATCTTGGTGATTGCCGCATTGGTTCAGATGGTGGAAATCATTTTGAAAAAAGTATCACCTTCCTTGTATCAGGCGCTGGGCGTATTCTTACCTTTGATTACGACTAACTGTTGTATTCTTGGTGTAACGATCCTCGTTATTCAGAAGGATTATGATCTGTTGACCGGTGTGGTTTATGCATTTTCCACTGCTATCGGTTTTGGTCTGGCACTGACTCTTTTCGCAGGTTTGCGCGAACAGATGAGTTTGGTAAATATCCCGAAAGGAATGAAGGGAACTCCGATCGCTCTGATTACTGCCGGTCTTTTGGCTATGGCCTTTATGGGCTTCTCAGGTGTTGTGAAAATCTGAAAAATAGAACATTAACTATAGGTTAGGGGTAGAGGAAATTCTACCCCTTTCTTTTTTAGACTAAAAAAAACACTCTTTTTTTATTTTATCTAAATTAATTTCCGTAAATTTGCCGCCACAACGATGATAACCTAATAGAATAAATCACTGATGAAAGAAAGAATTTTGGTTACAGGTGGAACAGGATACATTGGTTCACATACTGTAGTAGAACTTCAGAACGCAGGTTTCGAAGTCGTGATAATCGATAATTTGTCAAACTCTAGCGCCGATGTAGTTGATAACATCGAAAAAGTATCGGGTATTCGTCCCGCATTCGAAAAGTTGGATTGCTTGGATTTCGCCGGTCTTGACGCTGTGTTTACTAAATATAAAGGCATTAAAGCCATCATCCACTTTGCAGCCAGTAAGGCTGTAGGCGAATCGGTTCAGAAGCCGTTGCTTTATTACCGCAACAATCTGGTTTCATTGATAAACCTACTTGAACTGATGCCGAAGCATGGAGTGGAAGGTATTGTATTCTCGTCTTCTTGTACTGTATATGGCCAACCGGATGAATTGCCGGTGACGGAGAAAGCGCCGATTAAGAAAGCTGAATCTCCTTATGGCAATACAAAGCAGATCAATGAAGAGATTGTTCGTGATACTGTGGCTTCAGGTGCTCCTATCAATGCAATATTGCTGCGCTATTTCAATCCGATTGGTGCGCATCCTACAGCATTGCTTGGTGAATTGCCTAATGGTGTGCCTCAAAACTTGATACCTTATCTGACCCAGACCGCTATCGGTATCCGTGAGAAACTGAGTGTGTTCGGTGATGATTATGATACGCCCGACGGCTCTTGCATACGCGACTTCATTAATGTAGTCGATTTAGCAAAAGCACATGTGATTGCTATCCGCCGCATCTTGGAAAATAAACAAAAAGAGAAAGTGGAAGTGTTCAACATTGGAACGGGACGCGGTCTTTCAGTATTGGAATTAATCAATGCTTTCGAAAAGGCAACCGGCGTGAAACTGAATTATCAGATTGTTGGTCGTCGTGCGGGAGATATTGAAAAGGTATGGGCCGATCCTAAATTCGCAAATGAAGAGTTGGGTTGGACAGCTGTTGAAACTATCGAAGATACGTTGCTCTCTGCCTGGAACTGGCAATTGAAGCTCCGTGAAAGAGGTATTCAATAAGCATTAAAAAAGATTTTTGTTTTTATTAACAAATAGGAAATGAACAAATGCTTCCCCGCATTTGTTTATATGTTGCAAATCAGCCTGACGCTGTTTATGTATATGTGAATATCCGTAACTAGTACTTATGCCTCCCCGGCATAGACAGGTAAGATTGCATAGTAGTTTTGTCGTGTTTTATTTTGTGTTTGTGTTGTGAATAAGCCTTGTCGGGAGACAGGGCTTATTTTTTTGTTCGCTGGTGAACAAAAAAATATCAGGGTCTGATAAAGGGTCAGTTGCAGCTTCTGGAAAATAGCATAAAAAAAGAGGCTGAATTTAGCCTCTCCAATATAGTTTTAATCAAGGTCGTTATTTTAATATTCCGCGGTATATAAATGTCTTCTCTCCAAAAGTATTGCTGGGTAATATGGCACTTGGTTTGAACAATCCAAAAACAGACGAACCGGAACCTGTCATGGAGGCATAAATAGCTCCTTGTTTATACAGGTCTTCCTTAATTTCCCTGATAGCCGGGAACTGGGGGAATACACTTTCCTCGAAATCATTCATCACCCATTCTTTCCATTCTTTTATAGGACGTTTCACTATTTCTTTTAGTGGCATTTCCTGCTGATGCGGTTTTATCTTTGCGAATGCTTCCCGGGTGGAAACAAATATATCCGGTTTTACTAAAACAATCTGATATCCTTTTAAGGATAGAGAGATAGGGGAGAAGACGTTTCCTATTCCTTCAGCGTATGTTGGGGCATTCCGGATGAAAAAGGCGCAATCTGCTCCCAGTTTAGCTGCGTATTCTTCTAAGCTTTCATCAGTTAGCCCTAAAGTGAACTTTTCATTCAGTAGCTTCAGCATATAAGCTGCATCGGATGAGCCGCCGCCTAAGCCGGCACCGGAAGGAATATGCTTGAACAGGTGAATATCTACAGGGGGCAGATTGAACTCCTCGTCCAACAGCTTATAGGCTTTCACCACTAAGTTATTTTCAACTTCTCCTTCGATTTCTAATCCTGCCTGGTGCAATCGAAACTCCTCATTGCCTTCGTGCAGAACATTCACTTCTAACGCGTCTTCTAGGGGAACGGGGTAGAATACTGTTTCCAGATTATGATACCCGTCGGGACGCTTCTCCACAATGTTCAGTCCCAGGTTTATTTTGGCATTCGGAAATGTTATCATGATATTTAGTTTTTAATATGTTAGTCCTATTATCCACAAAGGTAGTTTTTTCCCTGTAGCATATTCTATGTTATCGGCAAGAATAAAGGAGTCTGGTAAGTCGGCGATTTGCTTGAAGGTTTTGTCTGCACCTCCCACTTCAAATGTATATTTGTGATCGACAACGAAGTCTCCTTGTGTTTTACCATATTCTATTTCGTGGTTCACGGAAAGCTGACTTATTGCGAAAGTTTCTCTTGCCGTACCTATTTGTACGGATGTGGAAGCTATGGCATAAAGCAAGTTTGGGTTTTGAAGATAAATTTTATCAGGCTTCTGCATCTTTTTGACGGAGGTCAGATCGGAATATAACAATTTAAGCAGCTCGGCACGATCCAAGTTCTGTAGATAGGTAATCACCGAGTTTCTGGTAAGCCCTATAGTTCCTGCCAGCTTTGTGATATCGACTTCATAAGGCACAGACGAGGCTAAAATGCTTAATAACGCTTTTAGTTTTCTTATATATGCAGGGTCTACTCCGCACAATAAAGGCATTTCCTGTTCCAAAATAAGGTTAACTACATTTTCAATGTTCATGTAGTAATCTTCCCGATTACCGGTAAAGAATGGATAATAGCCATCATGCAAATATTCATTGAACATTTGTACAGGTCTGCATTGTTCATTGATACCTTGGCAAATATCGCCTGCATTCTCAAGTACTTCTTGTAATGAAGCAACCGGAATCCGAATATTTTTATAAAACATCAAAAACTCTCGGAATGATAAACCGTACATATTATAAGGTAAACACCTTCTGGAAAGATCGGCATCTGCATTTAATATGTTGAGCAGCGATGAGCCACTGAAGACTATCTGCAATGATGGATACAAATCGTATATTTCTTTAAGTTCTTTGCTCCAGGTGGGGTACTTGTGTACTTCATCCAAAAACAGATGTTTTCCTCCTTGAAGATAGAATTTCTCGGCAAGTTCCAGCAGCGTGTGACTACTGAAATAAATACTGTCGAGTGTACAATAGAGGGCTATCCGGTTTCCCGGCGGATAGTTCAATTTGATGTATTGTAACATCAAAGTTGTTTTCCCTACTCCGCGGGAGCCTCTGATAGCGATTAAACGGTTGTTCCAATGAATTTTATTCATTAGTTCTCTTATGATATTGGTACTTGTCTGTGCCAACATTCTTTCTTGTTTTAAAAACAGGCTATCCATACTTGAAATTAATATATGTAGCAAATATACGAATTTGTTTAGTGTGAAAAGCAAATTTATGGGAATTTTGTTTAGAGTAGAAAGCAAAAAGTATAAGTATTTGTTTACCGTAGAAAGCAATTGGGCTAAACTATGATTTTCAGAATGTTATAAAAGAGGCTACCCCTTGGGAAGGAGATAACCTCTTTACTTTTTTATTCTTTTACATACCGGTCTTTTAGTTTTGCAATAGCTTCAGAATATATTTTCCCGGCATCACAATCCTTGCTTTCATCTGCGGCGAGTTGTTGATGTCATAGAGTATTTTCCATATCTTTCCTTTCAGCTTTCCGAAATCCGTGAGTCTAAGGATGGCATTGATTTCCTTGATGACCGTTACTTTTTGGCGTTGCAACTCTTCCATTAGCCCTTCATAATTATGCGTATTTTTGTTGAGTGCATACTCCGGTGGAACAAGAAGAATCTCCTCATTCTTTCCCGTCTCCCCTTGGGGAGATATAGAGGGGGAGTTATTTATATCATTATTCTGATTGATAGGTAAAGCGTTGCTTGCCATGCCTTCCCTGATTCTCTGTTGGTTAGCCAGTCCTCCACGTCTGCCCGACTCTCTGTTCGCTTCGCGCTTGGCTTCCAGTGGTCCCATGCGCCGTGTGAGTCCGGGCGATGAAAAGGTTGTGCCGTTCACCTCAAATAGTCCTGAATCGAAGATGATTCTCTTCAAGGTTGCTACTGTCACTCTCATTTTTCTTGCCAGTACGGGCAGTATTCTTACGTCTGCCTTATATCCGTTCTGTACTCTAAGAAACTCCAGTATCATCCAGTAGATACCGTATCCTTTCATTCCTTCTTTCTGTATCATCATCATTATTTTAAAATTACTGCTTGCATTGGCGTCATGCAATAGATATGAATCCATAATTCTTCATTCTTAATTTTTCATTCTTCATTTAAATCATCGGTTTCCACTCCAGAAAATTCTCTATCTGGAATGTTCTCCATCCCTGCTGTTCTATATCCCAGTATACCACATGTCGCTGGATACGTTCAATGTCGTATTTTCGATGGAAACAGGTTTCATAATATACGAGTGTTGCTCTTGCCATGTAAAATTCTCCATTCTGCTTGCGATAGGCTATTAGTGCACATCCGTATGCCATATACTCTGTCAGTAGTCTAATTCGTCTTGTCATCCATGCGATGGTTTCATCTGATAAATCAGTTTCCTGTCTGATAAGTTTCTTCCATAGATTCTCTACTCTTTCGCTTTTCGTTACATGATTCGATTGGTGCCCCAACGTTTGTTTCTTCATTTTAATGAATTTAGTAGTTTATAAATGATTAATAATCAATCCTCTGCGATGGCTACACCCTTTGCTCCGGATGGCTACACCCTTTTGTGGTTAGGGCTACACCATCCGGGTGAAAGGGTGTAGCCCTACCACATTCAGATTGACGGGGGCAAAGTTATGCCCTTTATTTGGAGTAAACTATTGCTGATTTATTTTTACATCATATCCGTATGGGTCTATGTGTTCGGTATCTTCCTCTTCTATCACTGCCCACATCTTTCTTAGTTCTGTCATAAAGCTGCTTATTTCCAGTAAGTTATCTTGCCCTTTCTCGTGTTTTAAGGCATCACCCGATTTGTACATATGCATTCCCAAATCGCTTATGGTATTGATATTTTGGCCTTTATAATAGCCCAATTTGAAGCTTCTTAAAGCTCCTACACACAGGTGAGTTTTTATGCCTGCATAATACCGTTCAGCCAATAAATTCTCATCGACTATACTGATTTTACTTACTGTTCTGATACAGCTTGTACTCTGATTCTCAACCTGATGAGACATTTCTTTTGGATCAGATTCATTCTGAACCTCTTTTTTTAAAATCTTTCATACTACTATAAATTTTAATTGTTTATTTAACTGATATTCACAGTTAAAAATGTCGCAAAAATAGGAAATTAAAATTAGAGGTAATGATGGAGTAGGGGAAAATACAATAAATACATTCCTTTATTAGTAGTAAATAATTGTATACTAGATATATATACTTTATTTTGAAAAGTGTTCAAAAAACGTTCGTTTAATGGGCGTCAAGATTTTAAAAAAGACAAAGAAAGAAAAAGAATAAAATGGGTAAATATTAACAGATATTTTCAGTCTCCATTTATCGTTTATAATCAAATAGTTAGCTTCATTTTCACCCTATTTAAAGAAGTTTTTTTATCAAACATTTTGTCATTCGAAAAAACACCTTTATCTTTGCGCCCATTAAACGAACGATTAAAAAATACTTTTTTGTTGTAATCTGCTCGTTTATAGCTTTTTACCTATAAGGCATTGAACTGCTGTAAAAAACTCGTTGACAAGAGGAGCACAAAGCTTGTCGTATTTTACATAAAGTGTTCGCAAGTGATTGAATTTCAAGTGTATGCAAGAAGTTCAAAGCCCCAGAGGAACGCACTTTTCTGAAATAATCATTGAATGGAAGTAGAGAAAGAAAGCCCAATATGGTATGCCATGCGTGCCACTTACCGTAGAGAGCCTGATGCTATGCGTCTGCTTGAAAAGGAGAAAATGGGTTGTTTCGTTCCCATGCAATACAAGATCTGCATAAAGAAAGGTAAGAAAGTTCGCGTTCTGGTTCCTGTCATTCATAATTTACTTTTTGTTCATGCTTGTCCCTCTGAGGTGAAGCGTATCAAATCACAGGTAACCTATTTACAATACATAACCGATACCCGTAGCGGTCAGAAGATTATTATCTCCGATAGTGAGATGCAGCGTTTTATTGCCGTTGCCGGTACCTATAATGATCATCTATTATATTTCCAACCTGATGAATTAAATCTGTCTAAAGGTACCAGAGTTCGTGTTACGGGTGGTGACTTCGAGGGACAGGAAGGCATTTTCCTGAAAGTGAAAGGTGCGCGTGACCGTCGTGTAGTAGTTGCGATACAAGGTGTCATAGCCGTTGCCATGGCTACTATTCATCCTGACCTTATAGAGGTAATTGACAGTTGATAAATCCAAAATCCTAATTCTTTATGACTCTTTCCGAAGAAATAGTTTCTCTTCAGCGTGCAGCGCACGATCTGATGTATTTGGGCATGGACGGGAGTCCGGTCTATAGCGATGACTTGTCCCGCCGTAACGGTGAAGTTTACCGCCTGACTACGGCTTTGTATAATTCCGGTGTCAAAGGTTCCACTGTGGAAGAACAGGCTAATGTTTGTCTGGCTCTTCTGATGGGCTACAACGCCTCATTTGTGGATCATGGTGAAAAGCAAATACATGTTCAGGAAGTTTTAAATCGTTGCTGGGATATCCTCGATTTGCTTCCCGCTTCCTTGTTGAAACTCCGTTTACTCACAGCCTGCTATGGTGAGGTCTTTGACGATCCTTTGGCTGATGAAGCTCGTGCCATCATTGCTTCCTGGAATTCCACATCACTAACTCCCGATCAACAGGAAGCTATCGCCGAGTTCCGGAATGTGGTGGATAATCCTTATCCCTGGGAATATATTGATGAATGAGAAAATCATCATGAAGAATAATTATCTTTATATATAAACTATGCGTCGATTATTATTATTTATCATTTGTCTTTTTACTTTATCCGGTTTTGTTCATGCCCAACGCATGTCTGATGAACAGGTTGTTGAGTATGTAAAGAATGCACAAGCAGCAGGAAAATCCCAGAAGCAAATGACTACTGAACTGCTTCGCCGTGGTGTAACCCAGGAGCAGGTATTGCGGATTAAGTCCAGATATGAGGCTACCAACAGCACTGCTGAAGGTACAGGTAATAAGCCCAACCAGATGCGCAAACGTGCCGTGGCTCTAGATTCATCTTATGAAGCTGCCGAGTTGGAGGATCAGAAGGCTGTCATTGATGAAAAGCAGGATAGCAAAGCTCATTTGGAAATGTCTGCCAGGCAGATTTTCGGTCACAATTTATTCAGAAATACCAATTTAAGCTTTGAACCCAGCGCTAATCTTGCCACTCCGATAAGTTATCGTTTGGGCCCCGGTGATGAAGTGATTATAGATATTTGGGGTGCTTCGGAAAATACAATCCGCCAGACGATTAGTCCTGAAGGTGATATTCAGGTTAAGGATTTGGGACCGGTTCACTTGAATGGAATGACGGTGAAGGAAGCCAACCAATATCTGCAACGTGAATTTTCTAAGATTTATTCGGGTATAGGTGGCAATGAGCCTAACTCTCAGATTCGGTTAACGCTTGGAGACACACGTACTATCCAGGTAAACATCATGGGTGAGGTTTCCGTTCCGGGTACTTATTCTCTTTCTGCTTTTTCTACGGTTTTTCATGCATTGTACCGTGCGGGTGGCGTTAATAAAATCGGTAGTTTGCGTGGCATTAAGTTGGTGCGTAATGGAAAGACTATAGAAAATCTTGATGTCTATGAGTTTATCATGAAGGGTAAGATGAATGACGATATACGCTTGCAAGAAGGCGACGTTATCATTGTGAATCCTTATGAATCTCTGGTGGAGATCGTTGGAAAGGTTAAGCGTCCAATGTATTACGAAATGAAGCCTACGGAGACTGTCGCTAATTTGCTGGAATACGCCGGCGGTTTTACTGGAGATTCCTACAAGAAAGCCATTCGCCTTATTCGTAAGAGCGGACGTGAGCATCAGGTTTTCAATGTAGATGAAATGGATTATTCCGTATTCCGTCTGGATGACGGTGATCTTGTAACCGTTGATGCCGTACTCGACCGTTTTGAAAACAAAGTTGAGATTAGCGGTGCGGTTTACCGTTCGGGACTATATCAGTTGGATGGAGAGGTAAACACGGTAAAACAGTTGATAAAGAAAGCTGAAGGGCTTCGTGGCGATGCCTTTTTGAATCGTGTATTATTGGATCGTGAACATGAGGATCTTTCTCATGAAATTATAGCTATTGATTTGAACGGTTTACTCAATGGTACCGTTGCAGATATTCCTTTGCAAAAGGATGACCATCTTTATATCCCCAGTGTGAATGATCTGAAGGAGGAGGAAACCGTATCAATATATGGTGAAGTTCTAAATCCGGGAACTTTCCTGTATTCGGACAAGATGACTATAGAAGATTTGGTTGTTCAGGCTGGCGGTTTGCGTGAGGCGGCGGCTACTACGCGAGTGAGTGTGACACGCCGTATCAAAGACCCTAAGAGTACTGTTTACAGTAGTAAATTGGCGGAAACGTTTGCTTTTGATATAAAAGACGGTTTGGTGATAGGGGATGCGGATTTCTATTTGCAGCCGTTTGATATGGTTCAGATCCGCAGGAGTCCAGCCTATAAGGTGCAGCGTACAGTTTCAGTATCGGGAGAAGTGCTGTTTAGTGGAAGTTATGCGCTTTTGAAAAAGAACGAGCGTTTGAGTGATTTGATAAAACGTGCAGGTGGTATAACTCCGGATGCTTACATAAAAGGCGGTCGTCTTATTCGCAGAATGAATGATGAAGAGCGTCGCCGTGAGAGGGATGCTTTGCGTATGGCACGTAATGGTGAGGGTAAAGACAGTATATCTGTTGCTAAGTTGGCTATAACAGAAACATATACGGTCGGTATAGATATGGAGAAGGCTTTGGCTAATCCGGGTAGCGACTATGATGTTGTTTTGCGTGAAGGTGATGTGATCTATATTCCTGAGTTTGTCAATACTGTTAAGATTAGTGGTTCGGTTATGTATCCGAATACGGTGGCTTGGGAGAAAGGTGCGAAGTTGAAGTATTATATCAATATGGCAGGTGGCTATGGTAATATGGCAAAGAAGAAGAAGGCTTATATTATTTATCTGAATGGTACTGTGGCGCGTGCAAAACGTAGTAGCGGTAAGCTTATACAGCCGGGTTGTGAAATCGTTGTACCCAGCAAGGCTGAGAAACAGCACATGAAATTTGCAGAAATACTGGGTATCAGTTCCACTACTGCTACAATGGCTGCTATGGTGGCCACTTTGGTAAATGCTTTTAAATAAGAAATGAATTATGAATGAGGAACTTCAAAAAAGCTCTTCTTCTCAAGAAGAAGTTGATTTACTAGAGCTTGCATTAAAGGTCTGGGGGGAACGTAAGTTTATACTAAAGGCTTGTGGATATGCCGTACTGATAGGCTTGGTAATTGTATTTAGTATTCCCCGGGAGTATACAGCTGAGGCCATGATTGCACCGGAATTGTCAGATAATAAAGGTACAGGTGGACTTTCGTCATTGGCCGCAATGGCGGGTCTTAATCTTAATGCCACATCTGGTGCAGATGCAATATATCCTGATTTGTATCCTGATATCGTTAGTTCTACTCCTTTTATTACGGGACTTTTTAATGTTCAAGTTAAGGATTTGGATGAAGAGGTTGATACTACACTTTATTGTTATTTGAATGAACACCAACGTATGCCGTGGTGGTCATTGATAACTTCTGCCCCATTTAAGGCGGTGGGTTGGGCTATTTCATTATTCACAGATGAAGAGGAGGATGGTATATTTGATCCTTTTCATTTAACGAAAGAAGAAGCTGATATTGCGAAAGAATTGAGTGAGCGTATAAATGTTTCTGTTGATAAAAAGACGGGGGTTACTACTTTGTCTGTGACAATGCAGGATGCGCGTATTTCTGCTTGTCTTACTGATACTGTGGTACGTCGTTTACAAGATTATATCACAGAATATCGAACAACCAAAGCTCGTCAGGATTTTCTGTTTCAAGAGAAGCTCTTCGAAAGAAAAAAGAAAGAGTATGAGAAAGCTCAGGAGAATTATGCCAAGTTTGCTGATGCCAACAAGAATATTATTTTGTTGAGTTATCGTGCTGAACAAGAGCGTTTGGAAAATGAGATGCGTTTGGCATATCAGGTTTATACCTCTGTAGCGCAGCAATTACAAATGGCAGAAGCAAAGGTACAGGAAATAACTCCTGTATATACTATTATCGAACCATCCACTATTCCGATAAAGCCTTCAAAACCTCGTAAGGCTCTAATGCTTATAGGGATTGTATTTCTGACGGGATTAGGTTGTGTCAGTTGGATACTATTTGGAAGGGATTTCTTTACTGATTTGAAGAATAGAAAAGAAGATAATAAAGTGAAATTGAAAGAAGATGAAATAGGTAGATAAATATGCATATAACTAGGGATGAGAGATAACGCTATTTCTTAATGTAGATCTATGCGAAGATTCCTATAATTAATATAAATCAACTTAGCGTTTCTTTCTCCCTAGTTCTTTTTATGTATGGTTACATTGAATTGAATTTTATATATAGTATATTTTGTTTTTTAAGCGTTTGGAAATAAGATCTTTGACGCTAATCTTTTTCAAATTTACTCAGGTCTTATTGATTATTGTATGCAGGAATCTTTAAAAGATAAAACAGTTCGTGGTGTTGGTTGGAGTTTTATAGACAATATAGCCAGTTCAGGTATTACTTTTCTTGTCGGTCTCATCTTAGCTCGTTTGCTGACTCCTGAGGAATATGGGGTTATGGCCATGATAGCTATATTTATAGCCGTATCAAATTCCATTATTGACAGTGGTTTTTCTAATGCCCTGATACGTAAAGTGCACATAAACCGTATTGACTATAATACCGTTTTTTTTTTTAATATAGTAGTTAGTATTGTTTTATATATTTCTTTGTTTCTTGCATCACCGGCAATAAGTGTCTTTTTTAAAGAACCAATATTGATGGAGGTTATGCGAATAATAGGATTTATTCTTATTATTAATGCATTATCAATCATCCCTCGTACAATATTTGTACGGAATGTTAATTTTAAAACACAAACTAAAGTTTCATTAATCTCGTCTATAAGTAGTGGATTTGTTGGTATAGGTATGGCGCTTGCCGGAATGGGAGTGTGGAGCTTGGTCGGTCAACAGCTATCCCGGCAATTATTAAATACTTTATTTTTATGGATTTTCTGTAAATGGCATCCTAATTTTGAGTTTTCAGTAAAGAGTTTTAATGAGCTTTTTGGTTTTGGATCCAAACTGTTGCTATCCGGACTTATAAATACTATTTATAAAAATATTTATTATATCATTATTGGTCGTTTTTATGCTTCTTCCATATTAGGGCAATATACACGTGCTGAACAGTTTAATACAATATTCTCCAGTAATCTGACTACTGTTGTCCAACGTGTTAGCTATCCTGTATTAAGTTCAATTCAAGAGGAATCAGAACGATTGCGTGAAGCTTATCGCAAGGTTATAAAAACTACTATGCTGATAAGTTTTGCATGTATGTTAGGACTTGCAGCTGTAGCAAAACCTCTGATTCTTATTTTAATAGGTGCAAAGTGGCTTCCTGCTGTTTACTTTTTACAAATAATCTGTTTTGCCGGCATGTTGTACCCTCTTCATGCTATTAATTTGAATATTTTGCAAGTAAAAGGACGCTCTGATTTATTTTTAAAATTAGAAATAATAAAAAAAATAATAGCAGTAGGTCCAATTATGATAGGTATATATTGCGGTATTGAATATATGCTTTGGGGAAGTGTAGTAATCTCTTTTATTGCTTATTTTTTGAATAGCTATTATTCTGCAGGATTGATAGATTATCCTACTATAGATCAATTGAAAGATATATTGCCTACATTTCTTACATCCCTTACCGTAGCTTTCATTATGTGGTGTGTCTCTTTATTGGATTGGTCGGTTTATCTCCTTCTTCCGATCCAGTTAGTATTGGGAATTTTATTGGCATTTTTTATCTACGAGAAAATAAAGTTACCGGAGTACCTTGAACTTAAGCAACTTGGCATCTCCCTGTTAAAACGAAAGTAAACATAATTCGGGATAGAAAATAATATATCAGTAATAATTCAAGTAAAATAGTACAATGGTAATTCGTTCTTTATTAACCATTCAGGGTACTTTGCATTCGCTGGATGAAATACGTCTTTGGATTGAGAATCGTAATCGTTCAATCCATGTCTCGATCTCTCCTGTTTCTTTTTCTTCCTTGGATCACTGGTCTCAGGATGAAGATGGTACTTTAAGACATAGTTCCGGTCGTTTTTTTTCGATTGAAGGGATTCGTGTAGAGACAGACTATGGTTCACTTTCCAGTTGGACGCAGCCTATAATTAACCAACCGGAAGTAGGCTATCTGGGGATTTTGACCAAGGAATTTGATGGTGTCCTTTATTTTTTGATGCAAGCAAAGATCGAACCCGGGAATGTAAATTGTGTGCAGATTTCTCCTACCTTGCAGGCGACTAAGAGTAATTATAGTCAGATTCATAAAGGGAAACAACCCCTATACCTTGATTATTTTGTGAATGCGAGCCCTGACCAGATAATTCTTGACCAACTTCAATCCGAACAGGGAGCAAGGTTTCTTCGTAAGAGAAACCGCAATATTATAATAAAAGTGGAGGAGGATGTTGAGGAGCATGATGATTTCCGCTGGATGACACTCGGTCAGATAAAAGAGTTGATGCGTTATGATAATATGGTCAATATGGATACCCGTACCGTTCTTTCCGGTTTAAAAATCAGCGACTATTTATCTCTTGCAGATGATACGAGTCGTTTGTCGGTTTTTGGTAGGGATTTGCTTCTTTCTTCCGTAACAAATCACTGTCATTCTACGATATCCGAGCATCTTTCCTGGTTGTCTTCTTTAAAGTCCCGGTATGATTTGAAGGTACATCCTTTTCCTCTCCGGAAAATGACAGATTGGCGGGTATTGCCCGGTGAAATATCCCGTGAGGATGGAAAATATTTTAAAGTGGTTGGTGTGAAAGTTACCATATCTAACCGTGAGGTCTCTTCGTGGTGCCAGCCGTTGATTCAGCCGATGCAGCAAGGCATATGTGCTTTTATCATCAAAAAGATAAATGGAGTTTATCATTTTATGGTGCAGGCAAAACTTGAATGCGGTAACTTTGATGTTATGGAATTGGCTCCTACAGTGCAATGTCTGACAGGTAATATTCCTTCTTCGCGGAGCGCCCGTCCGCCTTTCCTTGACCTTGTGCTTGAGTCTTCCGGATCTCAGGTGCTTTACGATACTTTACAATCGGAAGAAGGAGGCCGCTTCTATCATGAGCAAAACCGTAACATGCTTGTTGAGGTGGATGATTCTTTTCCCCTCGAACTCCCTGAGCGTTATCGCTGGATGACTTTAGGACAAATCTATCAGTTCTTGCGTTTCAATAATTATCTGAACATTCAGTCCCGCAGTTTGATAGCGGCTCTAAATTATTTATCTTAAATACCGAATGATTAAAAAGTATAAAGTGGGTGTGCTTGGGTGTGCCCATATTGCGATCCGCTCCCTTCTTCCCGCCTTTTCGTCATCTGAACGCTTTGAACTGACTGGCATTGCCAGTCGTGATTTTCACAAAGCCCAACTTGTAGCTGCTCCTTATCATTGTGTTGCTTACGGTAGCTATGAAGAGCTGCTGGATAATGAGGATATCGAATTGGTATATATTCCGCTTCCGACAGGCTTACACTATGAGTGGATCCATAAAGCTTTGGAAAAAGGAAAGCATGTGATGAGTGAGAAATCTCTGTCGTGCACTTATGATGAGGTTCGGGAGCTTGTTGAACTTGCCTGTGATAAACATTTGCTTCTGATCGAGAACTTCCAGTTTCGTTTTCATTCCCAGCATGTTTGGGTAAAAGAACTTTTGGAAAGGCATGAATTGGGTGACCTCCGTTGTTTCCGCTGTTCTTTTGGATTCCCCCCTTTTGAGGATCGGAATAATATCCGCTATTCGAAATCTCTTGGCGGCGGGTCTTTGCTTGATGCGGGAGCTTATACCTTGAAAGCTATGCAGTTTATACTTCCTGATTGTAGTTTTAGTTTGCGTTCCGCTTCTTTATACCAACCTTCTGATATGGAGGTTGATTTGTACGGAGGGGCGTACCTTGACAGTCCCCAAGGTGTCATTGCAGAGCTTGCTTTCGGTTTTGATAATTATTATCAGTGCGGCTATGAAATTTGGGGCAGTTTTGGTAAATTGACTACCACCCGTGCGTTCACCGCTCCTGCTGGTTTTTCTCCGAAAGTAATCTTGGAAAAGCAGGGACGTTGCGAGGAGATTCCCTTACCTGCTGATGATCATTTCTCAAATATGCTGGCGCATATTGCTCACTGTTTGGATACAGGAGAGTTTTCAGGTGAATATATACAGAATTTGAATCAATCCCGGTATATCGGGCAAATAAAAGAATATTGTTATGGCAAATAAAAGTATCTATGTGACGATGCCTACTTTGGCACCGTTGGAAGAAGTAACTCAGCTTATGCAGGGTATTTGGGAGCGTGGTATTATGACGCATAACGGTCCCCTGGTACAACGTTTTGAGAAGGAAGTTGCTGATTATCTTCACTTGCGTAATATTGTTTCAGTGACCAATGGTACTATTGCCATTCATATGGCTATCCGTGCCTTGGGCCTTAAAGGTGAGGTCATTACTACTCCTTTTACTTTCATCGCTACAATCAGCTCCATTATTTGGGAGGGTTGTACGCCTGTCTTTGTTGATATTGATCCTGAGACATTGAATATGGACCCGTCTAAGATTGAGGAAAAGATCACTGAACATACTTGTGCAATTCTTCCCGTACATGTTTTCGGTAATCCCTGCGAAGTCGAGCAAATTGATGCTATAGCTAAGAAGCATAACTTGAGAGTGATTTATGATGCTGCGCATGCTGTCGGGGTGAATTATAAAGGCAGGTCAATATTTGAGTACGGTGATATTTCCACTACGAGCTTTCATGCCACAAAGATGTTGAATACGGCTGAGGGAGGTGCTTGCTTTGCCTTGGACGATGAATTGCATGAAAAGTTGAAGTGCTTGCGTTTCTTTGGTTTTGATGATCGTAAGGATGTTGTGGATGATGGTACTAATGGAAAAATGACCGAAGTTCATGCGGCTATCGGCATTGCCAATTTACGTTATCTGTCGTCTGCGCTGGCTGATCGTCAAGAAAAGTATATGCTGTATAAAGAGATACTTTCTCAATGTCCTGAATTGAAGTTTCAGCGTATCAATGAGGCTTGTAACTATAGTTATTTTCCAGTGATATTTCCTTCGGAAGCAACGCTTCTCTCCGTTGAGAAGAAGTTGAATGCTGAAGGCATTTATCCAAGACGCTATTTCTATCCTTCGGTGAATACCTTTACACAGATACTTCCCTATGTAGAAATGCCTGTTTCCGAAGACATTTCGAAAAGAATACTTTGTCTGCCTTTGTACTATGGTTTGGCAAAGGAGGATATTGAAAGAATTGCTACTGAAGTATTATTATTTTCCCGGTAAAATCAGCCTTCGCTGATATTTTCTATCTATTCATAGCATGTCCATTATTAAATTTAATAGAGATTTACCGGCTGTCCTCTTTATAATATTAGCAATGTGTATGTCCATGGAATTGTATTTCACATGGCGATTTCCACAGTCTATTATTAATTTTGCATGTGCAGTTACTTTACTTCCCTACTTATTGAGATTGAAAATTTCTCGACAATCTGTGTGGCTAATAGTATTGCTTATCTTAAATTTTGTATATAATTATACTCATAATACAGTGTCATTTTCGTTTCTTCCTTTCCTTAATCTTGCTTCTCTTGTAATTATTTCAACATTTGTAGTTTTATCTAGTGTTGAATTCAAGATAAAACTTTTGCATGGATTTGATTTATTTATGAAGGTTATTTGCTGTATATCTTTGGTTGGATGGTTACTGTATTTGGTTGGAGTTCCTTTACCTCACTATTATTCAGATACGACGGATTTTTATAGCCATGAAGTTTACTATTTATTTATTGTGGGAGCAAATAATATAGTAGAAGAGCTACTGCCTCGCTTTTGTGGAATGTTTTTGGAACCAGGACATATAGGTAGTACTTGTTGCTTGCTTTTATTCATAAATAGATTTAATTTCAAGGACAAATCTAACTACATATATATATTGGCAATTGTACTTTCTTTGTCATTGGCTGCCTATTGTCTCCTCTTTATAGGTTTATGTCTTCATTATTTTCTAAAAGGAGCACATATTGTAAAATATATTCTCTTTATGGGAGTGTTTGCAGCTGCTTTTTATGTATTTAGTTTGACATATAATGACGGAGATAATATATTTAATGAGAAAATAGTAAGCAGGTTGATGTTTGTTGATGGTGAACTTTCGGGAGATAATAGAACATCTATGCTGTTCGATGCTTATTATGATGATTGGTTGAAAAATGGAGATATACTCAATGGTTATGGAAGAAAAGCCTATGGTGATGGTACAGAGTCTACAAATATACTGTATGGATGTGCAAGTTATAAACGTTTCTTCTTTATAAATGGAATTATTGGTTTGGTATTGGTTTTAATTTTATATTGGTCTTTGTTTTATAAATACCGTTCAAACCAAGTTTGGGGCTTTGTAGTGTTGTATGTAATTTGTAATATGATACGAGACTATCCTTTCAGATTAATGTGGCTTTATCTATTCATATTAGGTTCAGTAATATTGTCACTTCCTCGAAGTGCAATGATGTCACAAACTAAAGCTAATTCTTATGATGTTGAATGAAATATGTAGTAAAAAGGGTGGCGTTTTTATGTTTAAAGATAATATATGTTATCATTTTACAATGAAATTGATTGCTATTAGTTTTTTTATATTTTATACAGTTTCGATTTTTGCTGTAGAAGGTACGTATATTCGTGTTAGTACTGTTGTTGAAACTTCAAAAGATAATATTTTATATACAGAAAAACTGCCTAAATTCTACTCAAAGTTGATAGTTGATGTTAAATGTGAATTGGGAGGAGGAACTTTAATTTTGCCACCAATTGCAGAACTAATAATAGAAGAAAAAGGATATATTGATAATGGTGTAATTAGAGGAAATAATAGTGTGTTGACAGTTACAAGTCAAGATCCTGTTATAGGCTTAAATATTCTAATTTCTGGAATATGGCATAATGTTGAAGTTTATGATTCATGGTTTGATTTTAATAATTCTCCGAGCTTTGTCTCAAATCGCATAATCGAGAATGTACTATCATTGACTGAAGACTCTCATTTCTGTCATATTTATTTTCAAGCTGATAGAATATATTTTTTTGAATTGCCTTACAAGGGTGAAACGAATCTTGGAGATCAATTACCGTATTCAATGGTGGGAAAAACAAAAAAAAGAAAATATGAAGATTTGTATAAAGATAAATATTATTTTACTAGAATATTTACTATTCCATCAAATACCCATCTGACAATTCATAATCATCTAAAAATGCTTCCTACTAATCAAGGTGCATATTCTGTTTTTTGGGAGTATAAAAAGAGGAATGTGATAGTTGATGGTAAAGGATCTATTTCAGGAGATGTAAAAGAGCATGTTTATGATTCACCTTTTGTACAGGGATCAAATTATTACGGTGAATGGGGGTATATTTTTTGTTGTAGTGCTTGTACCAATTTTCAATTTAAGGATATCACGATAGAAGGCTCTTTTGGAGACTGTATATTATATACTGCGGATTATATGAATGAAGAAGTCTCAAACAGATCTTCAAAAAAGTTGGTTGTTGAAAATGTTAAAATTAAATATGCTCGTAGAAATGGGATTACAATAGGGGCTCAAAATGTGCTGATTCGAAATACCTTATTTGAGGGTTGTGGAATAGATTCTATAAGAGGAACAGCGCCAAGGGCAGGCATTGATTTTGAATCAGATGGAGTAAGAACTTATCCTGAAACTGGAAATGACAGCGTATATATGGAAAATTGCGTTTTTATAAACAATAAATATGATGTATCGTCTACGTTTAATAATCTAGTAACTTTCAACAAAATTGCAACATATATTTCGAACTGTGAATTTACTGCGCCTTTACGCCTTAATACTACTAATTGGATGGAGTTTAATAATTGTATTATACCAGATATAACAAATTATCAGGATAAAATTACAGAGAAATGTCCTGTTAGGCACGTCACATTTAAAAAATGTATTATCAAGAGAATGCCATCAATACTTTTGAAGCAGTCTTGGAATAATTTATTTCTTCAATGTGATATCATTGAAATAAAAGAGTCTTTATAGTTACTATGAAAAATAATGAATTGTATATTTATGCTCCTGTTGTCATCCCTACGCTTTGTAGGTATGAGCATCTGAAACGGTGTATAGATACATTGTCGGAATGTACTGGAGCGGACAAGACAGAGCTGTATGTTGGGTTGGATTTTCCAGCGAAGGAATCTCATTGGGAGGGGTATAGGAATATTTGTAATTATCTTCCTACTATTACTGGATTTAAAAATGTGGTAGTTATTCGAAGAGAAGAGAATCTAGGGGCCATTAAAAATGCACGTGATCTCTTAGATATAGTACATCAGAAATTTGATCGTTATATCTTTAGTGAAGATGATAATGAATTTTCGCCCAATTTTCTTGAATATATCAATTATGGCTTGAATAAATATAGAGATAATCCTGAGGTGATTGCTATTTGCGGTTATGCTGAACCAAGATACAGTTATGGTTGTATGAAAACATATCCATTCAATGCTTATCCTATTATTGGGTATAATGCATGGGGAGTGGGGGTATGGTTTGACAAGAAACCTGTATTTACTGCTACTTCTGATGAAATTCTCTCTTCTTTTAAAACAGTTTTTAAGGCGGTGAGGCTTAATCATGGACTTGCTATACATAGAATGATGTATAGAAAGCGAAACAATGCTATTGGGGATTTATTATGGAGGTTGTATTGTGCTTTTAATGAGAAATATTGTATTTATCCAAGGGTCTCAAAAGTTCGAAACTGGGGATTTGATGGAAGTGGAAGTAATTGTACTGTTTTAACATCTTATTCGAAGATGAAAATTGATGAGAATAGGACATTTGAGTATGACGATTTCGAGATAAAAGCATATCCGGAAGTGAATATGTTACAAAAAAAAATATATGGTTTTAGCGGAATTAATTTGTTAGCCTTTTTATTTGAGTATATTCTTTATCGGATAACAGGAGGAACCTGTTTTCAGGATATAAAACTAATCAGAAAAATAATGATGTTAAAGGTTACTTTAAAAGAATTTAGAAGCAATATTAAATAATTATGAAGCAACTAATTATAATTGGAGCTGGTGGTATGGGACGTACCATGTATTCCAACGCTTTAGAGTGTGTAGGGTATGGAACGGAATTCATTGTAAAAGGATTCTTGAATGACTTTCCTTCATTGGACCAGTTTGAAAATTATCCTCCTATTATTGGAACAATTGAAAACTATCAGCCACAAGATGAAGATATTTTTGTATGTTCAATAGGAGATAAGCAACGTAAACAGTGCATTGAGAAAATTCAGGGTAGGGGTGGTGAATTTATTAATCTGATTCATCAGACAGCTCGTTTCTATACTAATGCAAAATTGGGAAAAGGTAATTTTATCGGTGCGTATACAGTTATTGGTAATGATGCTCAAATAGGCGATTTCAATATGATTCAATCCTATACTGTTATAGGACATGATGATAAAATTGGCAATTGGAATCGTATTGATACTCATGTTACGTGTGTTGGTGGTATAATAATAGAAGATCATGTAAATATTCATACTTCAGCTGTGATAAGTCATAATGTAGTGGTAGAATCAGAGGCCAATGTTGGGGCTTGTAGTTTTGTGATTAGAAGGGTCAAATCTGGTACAACCGTATTTGGAAATCCGGCCAAAAAACTTGTATAATATTATTTTAAAATCATAACAATTATGGAAATCAAAGAATTCATTGAGAATTTTGCTGATCAGTTCGATGAAACTGATGCAAGTGTACTCACTCCTGCGACTGTGTTCCACGAGTTAGAAGATTATTCATCACTTGTAGCTTTATCTATTATAGCCATGATAGATGAGGAATATGGTGTGACATTAAAAGGTAGCGATATGAGTGCTGCTATCACTATTCAGGATTTGTTCAATACGATTCAAGCAAAGTCGGAAGAATGAGTTATAACCCTTTTTCGCTTGTAGGAAAAACAATCCTTGTTACTGGAGCGGCTGGTGGTATTGGTAGAGCCACTTCTGTAGAATGTGCCAAATTGGGTGCAACACTTATCCTTACAGATATTAATGTAGAAGGGCTTAACGAAACTCTTGGTATGTTGGAAGGTGAGGGGCATACAGCGGAGGTCGCTAATTTAACCAGTCAGGAATGCCTTGACGATCTTGTCGCGCGTTTGCCCAAATTGGACGGTTTTGTCAGCAATGCCGGTGTTACTAAACCAATGCCGGTGAAGTTCATTAACAAGGATGATATGGAACGTATTCTGTCCATTAATACGCTTGCGCCAGTGTATCTGACTCAAAGACTTTGTCGGAAGAAGAAACTTAATGAGGGGGCTTCAATTGTTTTTACCATATCTGTGGGGGGGATCTATACTACTGCTCCTGGTAATGCAATGTATGGTGCATCAAAGGGGGCTTTACAAGTATTTATGAAAAATGTGGCGTTAGAAATGGCGCCTAAAGTGAGATGTAACAGTGTAAATCCGGGTATGGTAAATACGAAGCTTGCAGGTCGTTCCTATTCTGAGGAGGACATGCTAAAGGATATGCAGACATATCCGTTAAAACGCTATGGTGAACCTCAGGATGTGGCTCTTGCTATTGTTTATCTGTTGTCTGACGCTTCTGCGTGGGTAACAGGGCATTCATTAATAATAGACGGAGGTAAAACATTATATTGATATGAAATTACTTGAAAATAAGATAGCTCTCATTACAGGTGCCGGTCGTGGTATCGGTCGTGTTATTGCAGAGCAATTTGCACAGGATGGTGCTATCGTGTATGTCAATGACCTTCAAATTGGAGATATGGAGGAGTGGGCTGCTGATTGTTCTGCTCGTAACAAAGTGAAGGTAGTTCCAATTTGCTTTGATGTAACTGATAGTTCAGCCATGAAGAGTGGGTTGATGACTATTTACAAGACTGAGGGACGTATAGACTGTGTAGTGAACAATGCGGCCATTATTGCTAATCAGAAGTTAGGTATGGTTACAAAGGCTTTGTTGGAAAAGATGTATAGTGTGAATGTCTTTTCCTTGATAGATATGTTACAAATAGCATCTCGTCTGATGACACGTACGGGTGGTGGATGCTTTGTGAATATCGCATCTATTACAGGTGTGGTAGGTTCACCTGGTCAGGTGGCATATTCTTCTTCTAAGGGGGCTGTGATAGCTATTACTAAGTCGGCTGCCAAGGAGCTATCTCCGCAGCAAATACGTGTGAATGCAGTTGCTCCCGGTATCATTAAAACGGAGCGTTTTGAAGAACTGTATGAAGCAAACAGTGACAAGATTGACAACCGTATCAGTCGAATAGCTCTCGGACGACTGGGAACTCCACAAGATGTAGCCAATGCTGTCTCTTTTCTTGCTTCCGACCGTGCTTCATATATATCAGGGCATATCCTTGGTGTGGATGGTTGTGCCTCTATTTAAAATAAACAGACATATATGATATTACATTTAGATAGGCAACCGCATGATGCAGTTGCTGCAATTGATTCTTCAGGACATATCTTGAAGTATAGTGAATTATTGTCTTTTTCGGAAGAAATCAATAGCTTACTTCCTGAACGTTCTTTACTTTTTTTACTTACGGAAAATAATGTAGGTGGAATAGCGTGGAGCATAGGAAGTATCAATTCGGGTAATGTTCCGCTAATACTGAATGCGCATACTGAACAAGGATTGTACCATAATTTGTTTGATCTTTATCGTCCTGCATTTCTTTGTGTTCCTTCTAGTCAAGTAGCCGCTTTTACCTATGAGACGGTGATGGAACGCTATGATTATACGCTTTTACGTACGGGAATGGATGCTTGTCCTCTGTATGAGGAATTGTCGCATTTACTACCCACTTCTGGATCTACAGGTAGTCCTAAGCTTGTGCGCCATAAATATAGTAACATAGAAGCGGCAGCTTTGAATATATCCACATTCTTCGGTCTTACAGAAGCAGATCGTCCTTTACTGGTTCTTCCTTTGTACTATACTATGGGGCTTTCCGTGGTGTTCAGTCATCTTTATGTTGGTGCAACAATCCTCATTACAAACTTGAGTATGACTGATAGAAACTTCTGGGATTTTATGAAGGGACAGCGAGCTACTAGTTTTACAGGTGTTCCTTACAGTTTTGAAATATTAAATCTGATGCGTTTCTTTCGTATGGATCTTCCTGATTTGACATTACTTACTCAAGGTGGTGGCAAAATGCCTCGGCAATTAAATTTAAAATTTGCAGAGTATTGTCGTGACCATGGAAAGCGTTGGATTGCTACTTACGGACAATCGGAAGGTACTGCTCGTATGTCTTATCTTCCACCGGAGTGGGCGATTTCAAAGTGTGGTAGTATAGGTCAGGCGGTTCCGAATGCTGAATTGTCCTTGATAGACAGCGACGGGAGTATTATTGATACGGCGAATACAGAAGGAGAAATGTGCTATAGTGGTAAGAATGTGACGATGGGATATGCTCGTAGGCGCGAGGATTTGTTATTGGGTGATGAACGCAACGGATTTATGCGTACCGGTGATCTTGCCTATCGGGATGAAGACGGATGTTACTATATTGTAGGACGTATGGGACGTTTCTTAAAGCTGTATGGAATGCGCATCGGACTAGATGAGTGTGAACAGATTATTAAGGGAAAATATCCGATAGAGTGTGCTTGTGTAGGTACGGATGAGAAAATGACAGTTTATTTGACAGATGAGAAATATGTGAATCTGGCTAGGGAAGAGTTGGTGGAGAAAACCAAACTTGTGGCATCTGCTTTTGATGTGAAGATAATTGATGCAATTCCCAAAAATGAAGCTGGGAAAATATTGTATAGTAAGTTGAAATCATAAAATAGAAAATATAATGACTGATATTGAAAAATATAATGACGCTTTTGTAGAAGTGTTTGGTGTAGATAACTCCGTATTAAACAATGGTTTTTCAAAAGAAAGTGTAGAAGCATGGGACTCTGTTCATCAGCTGAACATAATTGCTTTACTGGAAGAATCTTTTGATGTAATGTTCGATCCGGAAGATATTATGGAATTTACTTCTTATGGCAAGGGGCGTGAAATCCTGAAAAAATATGATGTTGAACTGTAAAGTTTAATTTTATGGCAAGGTGGAAAATTAAGAATGTCGGAATGAAAGGAGTGGCTATGGCTGTTCCAAAAAATGTAGTGAAGACATCAGATTTTGATTTCTTTTCTCAAGAAGAGGCAGAGGTGTTTGATAATGCGGTCGGCATAAAAAGTCGTCATATTGCTCCAGATAGTATGTGTGCATCTGATATGTGTCAGGCTGCTGCGGAAAAGTTGATTGAAGAGTTGGGATGGGAGAGGGATAGCATTGATGTACTCTTGTTTGAGTCTGTGACAGGCGATTATCGCACTCCTCCTACTTCTTGCATATTGCAAGATAGATTAGCACTGTCGGAGAACTGTTTCTGTATGGATATCCCTATGGGATGCTGTGGATGTATGTATGCAATAACGGTTGCTGGCAATTTGTTGACGACTGGTAATGTGAGGCGTGCTTTATTACTTATAGGTGATACTGCATTACGTATGGGGTCGATGAAAGACAAGAGTCGTGTGCCATTATTTGGTGATTGTGGTACGGCAGTTGCTTTGGAGTATGATGAAACCGCTAATGATATTGTTGTTGATTTTCATACTTATGGTAAGGGCTATGAGGCATTGATGACTCCACATGGAGGCTTTCGCCATCCAGCTAATCCTACTTCTTTTGAATATGAAGATTTTGGGAACGGTATAGTTCGGGCTCCTATTCATACTCTCATTAATGGAATGAATGTCTTTTCTTTTGCCATATCTCGCCCACCTAAATCCATTGAATCTTTTCTCGCAGATTATAATATTGATCGTAATGTGGATATTGATTATTTTCTAATACATCAAGCAAACAAGATGATTGTTGACCGCATTGTTAAGAAGCTAAAGTTTCCTCAGGCAAAGGTTCCTTATAACTTGGAAGAATTTGGTAATCTGGGAGGTGCCTCTATTCCTTCTTTGATGGTAACTCGTATTCGAGAGCAATTAATAAAGCAAGAAGTTACTTTGTTGATGTCTTCTTTTGGGCTAGGATTGAGTTGGGGAACAATGTGGATGAAAACCAAACAAATGGTTGTTCCCCAATTAGTAATATTGAAGTAATAGTCTAATCATTTAAAAGATATTATATGTCAATTTTTAAAGATAAGGTCCTTTTAATTACCGGTGGAACAGGTTCTTTCGGTAATGCTGTTTTACGTCGTTTTTTAGATTCTGATATCAAGGAAATTCGTATTTTCTCTCGTGATGAAAAAAAACAGGATGATATGCGTCATGCACTTCAAAACCCCAAGGTAAAGTATTATATCGGTAATGTTCGTGACAGGTCTTCTGTAGATGTTGCAATGAGTGGTGTAGACTATGTATTTAGTGCTGCGGCTTTGAAACAAGTGCCTTCTTGTGAATTCTTTCCGGTAGAAGCTGTCAGGACCAATATTATAGGTACTGAAAATGTTTTGAACTCAGCTATAGAACATGGTGTGCAAAGTGTAGTTGTCCTCTCTACCGATAAGGCTGCTTACCCGATTAATGCTATGGGAATGAGTAAAGCGTTAATGGAGAAAGTTGCAATAGCTAAAGGACGTGAGTTAGGGGAAGGTGCCCAAACTACGATCTGTTGTACTCGCTATGGTAATGTGATGGCTAGCCGTGGCTCTGTGATACCTTTGTGGGTGGAACAGATGATGGAGGGTAAATCTATTACTATCACTGATCCAAATATGACACGCTTTATGATGACATTGGATGATGCAGTTGATTTGGTAATATATGCTTTTACTCATGCACACAACGGTGATTTGTTTGTACAGAAAGCTCCTTCTGCTACATTGGAAACGTTGGCGCGAGCATTGAAAGAAACATATGCTAAAGTTGACAGAAAGTATCTTGATACGGAAGTGAAAGTGATAGGTACTCGTCATGGTGAGAAGTTGTATGAAACTTTAGTAACTCGTGAAGAAATGGTTCGTGCTATCGATATGGGGGATTATTATCGTATACCTTGTGACACTCGTGATTTGAACTATGATAAGTATTTCACCAAAGGCAATGAAGAGGTTTCTAAAGTAGAGGATTATCATAGTCATAACACTCGTCGCTTGGATGTGGAAGGTATGAAGGAACTGTTGTTGAGACTTCGTTTTGTCCGTGAAGATATGGGACTTGAGGCAAAGGCTAAGGCTCGTGAGATCAGAAGTGAGTAATAAATATAATTATAGCTATGTTGAAAGTAATGACAATTGTTGGTACCCGACCTGAGATTATAAAGCTGAGCCGGGTAATGGCCGAACTGGACAAATATACGGAACATATAATCGTGCATACCGGACAAAATTATGACTATGAGTTGAATGAGATATTCTTTCAGGAACTCCGCATCCGTAAACCTGATTATTTTCTGGATGCTGCCGGTAAGAATGCGGCGGAAACGATAGCCAACGTAATTCGTAAGTCTGATGAGTTGATGGAGGAAGTGAGACCGGATGCTGTATTGTTGTATGGTGATACTAATAGTTGTATTTCTGTGATTTCGGCAAAGCGTAAAAAAATTCCGATCTTCCACATGGAAGCTGGAAATCGTTGCTTTGACCAAAGAGTTCCAGAAGAGATTAATCGAAAAATAGTAGACCATCTGAGCGACATCAATATGCCTCTATCTGAACATGCCCGCAAATATCTTCTGGCTGAAGGATTGCGTCCGGAAACTATCATAAAGACTGGGTCTCCAATGACGGAAGTCCTTTTATATCATAGAGACGAAATTGAAAGAAATACTGTTTTGGAGAAGGAAGGTTTGAAAAAGGGAGAGTATTTTATAGTCAGCACTCATCGTGA